>Ga0102592_1000458_pt1 | contig 68275 bp, 69 predicted proteins | sample AraplaCol_mMF_r2_FD_76861 | JGI IMG/M metagenome (GOLD analysis project Ga0102592, IMG submission 76861) | Arabidopsis root microbial communities from North Carolina, USA - plate scrape MF_Col_mMF_r2 (SPADES assembly) (version 2) | ecosystem: Host-associated > Plants > Roots > Endosphere...
ACGCGGTGCTGCTCGACGCCAATTTCGCGCGCGGGGCGACCAATGCGGCGGAGGGGCTGGCCTGGCTCGACAAGCTGCTCGGCATCGATCCCGAGATGGTGGTGGTGATGATCACCGCGCATGGCGGCGTGCAGGTCGCCGTGTCGGCGATGAAGCGCGGGGCGACCGACTTCGTCTCCAAGCCGTGGTCGAACGAGAAACTGCTCGCCACCGTGCGCACCGCCGCGTCGCTGCGGCGCTCGCGCAAGGCGGTGGGCGGCGGGAGCGCGGTCCCTGCCCCGGCGCAGCAGGCCGGCGCCTCGCCGCTGCTCGGCAGCTCGCCGGTGATGGCGCGGGTGCACTCGCTGATCAGCCGCGCGGCGCCGACCGATGCGAACGTGCTGGTGCTCGGCGAGAACGGCACCGGCAAGGAGCTGGTCGCGCGCGAGCTGCACCGACAATCGCTGCGCGCCAACCAGGTGATGCTGACCGTCGACCTGGGCGCGGTGAGCGAGGAACTGATCGATTCGGAACTCTTCGGCCATGTGAAGGGCGCCTTCACCGATGCGCGGACCGACCGGGTCGGGCGCATCCAGGCGGCGGACGGAGGCACCTTGTTCCTCGACGAGATCGGCAACCTGCCGCTCCGGCTCCAGCCCAAGCTGCTCACCGTGCTCGAGCAGCGCCAGGTGACGCCGGTGGGCGCCAACAAGCCGGTGCCGGTCAACATCCGGGTGATCGCCGCGACCAACCTGCCGCCCGAGAAGCTGCGCGACGAGGGGCACTTCCGGCAGGACCTGCTCTTCCGCCTCAACACGGTGGAGATCGACCTGCCCCCGCTGCGCGACCGCCGCGAGGACGTGCCGCAGCTGATCGAGCATTATCTGGAGCATTACGCCAAGCGCTATGGCCGGCCGGTGCCCGCCCTGAGCCCGGCGGCGCGGATGGCGCTGCTCGACCATGACTGGCCGGGCAATGTCCGCGCGCTGCGCCACGCGCTGGAGCGCGCGGTGATCCTGGCGCGCGACGCCGCGCTGGAGCCCGAGGACTTCGCGCTGGTCCAGGCCATGCCGCGGATCGTGCCTGCCGCCGCGGTGACGCCCCCGCCGGCCCGCCAGAGCGACGACCTCAACCTCGAGCGAGTCGAGCGCCGGCTGGTCGAGGAGGCGCTGAAGAAGCACGGCTACAATATCTCGCTGGCCGCCAGCGAACTCGGCCTCTCGCGCGCCGCGCTCTATCGCCGGATGGAGAAGCATGGGCTTTGACCGGCGCTTCACGCTGGGCCTGATCGCCTGGGTGGCCGCGCTCGCGCTCGCCCTTGCGGCCACAGTGCTGGCATTCCTCACCCCAGGGCTGGGCGCGGCGCGGATCGTCGCGCTGCTGCTCGTCGGCGGGGCGATCTGGGGGCTGTGGCAGCATGTCTCGCGCACCAATGCCGTGATCGCCCGCTTCGTCGAGGCGCTGCACTTCGGGGATAGCGCGGCGCGCTTCGGCGGATCGAGCGGCGGCGGGTTCGAGGCGCTGGGCAGCGCGCTCGACGGCGCGATGGACCGGATGCGCGAGCGCCAGGCCAAGGCCGCGGCCGAGACGCGCTTCCTCGAGGCGCTGGTCGACGACATGCCGGTCGCGCTGCTGACCATCGACGGCGAAGGCCATGTCGAGCCGGCCAACAAGGCGGCGCGGCGGCTGTTCCGCGGCGTCGGCGGCGCGCGGGCGGAGGACTATGCCGTCTATGGCGCGACGCTGGCCAAAAGGCTGGCGGGGGGCGACGCCGCGGAGGAGATCCTGCTGCTGGCGATCGAGGGGCGGACCCAGCGCGTGCTGGTCCGGTCGGGCACGCTGGAGCGGCTCGGGCGCAGCATCCGCGCGGTGACGGTGCAGCCGATACAGGGCACGCTCGACGCCGTGGAGATGGCCGCGCAGACCGACCTGGTCCGCGTGCTGACCCATGAGATCCTCAACTCGCTGACCCCGGTGACCTCGCTGGCGGCGACCGCGGCGGACCTGCTCGACGACCCCGAGCTGGCGGGCAATCCGCGGATCGGCGATGCGCGGGCGGCCGTCTCCACCCTCGCCCGGCGCGCGCATGGACTGGGCCATTTCATCGAGGCCTATCGCGCGGTGGCGCACACCCCCGAGATCCAGCGCCAGGCCTTTGCCGCCCAGCCCTGGGCCGAGGAACTGGGCCGCATCTTCGCCGCGCGCGAGCCGAACGTGCCGCTGACGATCGACGTGGCACCGGCCCGGCTGGCGATCGACGCCGACCCGGACCTGCTCGCCCAGGTGCTGATCAACCTGCTCCAGAACGCGGCCCAGGCCATGGCCGGGCAGGAACGCCCGCCGACGCTGGCGCTGCGGCTGTTCGAGGACCGCGAGGCGCTGGTCATCGAAGTGGAGGACAATGGCCCCGGCGTGCCCGAGGGGCTGCGCCAGGACGTGTTCCTGCCCTTCTTCACCACCCGCGCGACGGGCACCGGCGTGGGCCTGAACCTCGCGCGGCAGATCGTGGTGGCGCATGGCGGGAGCATCGATGTTGGCGATGCGCCCGGTGGCGGGGCGGTGTTCCGGATTTTGATTTAGATAAAACCTGTTAAGGGGTGCGATGTTAAACCGAAAGCGGAACGGCGAGCACTAGTTTCGAATATTGAAGCAGCCCCCCGCTATTATGCACAGATTGATCTTGGCCTATTTGACCAGAAGCTGCCGCGGTCTAGATTCGTAGGAATGATCCGACGTCTGCCTCAATATGCCGAGCATCACTTCGCCGGGCTGTGTGCAAGCGCTGGAGTGGTATGCAACCCATCTCTTGAGGACGAATGCGGCTGGGACTTCTTCATCCAATTTCCAGCTATACGCGTACCCACGCGTCCCGCCGACATGCAGCCGTCAGGCCCAGAAGCGCTGGTCCAGGTCAAATCAACGCGCAGTTCGCCATTCACCGCACGGCTCAAACTCTCGAATGCGTTTCGTTCGGCACAGGCCACGCAGCCCTGCTTCACGGTGATGGTGGTCCCTTCGGACAAAGGTCCGCGTATATATGCTAAGCATTTTTGGCAAAATGAGATCGCGCGGACGCTACGCCGAGTGCGGCAAGCTGAGCAGACCGGCGACACAAATTTCAACAAGAAGTTCTTGGAGCTCAAGTTCTACGAGACCGATCGCCACGATCAGAATTTGCTCGATTGGATGCGTGCCACAATTGAGAGCGTAAAACCAAGCTACTCCGCTGAGAAGGCGCGGATCGCCAGTATGGTCGGGCACGAGCATGGTTTCGGCTCGATGAAGATGACAACGGAAGGCACCGCTGATGACCTGCTCGACTTGCAGCTGGGGCTGATCGAGACTCTACCGATCCGGAAACTGCGCTATGTTCCAGAGCGCTTTGGGATCAAAGCAGCAAAGCCTGAATTCGAAGCCGAGGTCGCCCAACTCAGAGTTACTCCGATCGGCACGGCGGGCAAGCTACGTCTGCAGGGCGGCAGTCCGACGGAAGCCCTACTCCTCGAAGCGATGGTATATACCGCCGAGCTTCCGTGCGACGACAAAACGCTGCATCGCTGGCGTGTCGATGCCGGCCCGCTCCGCATCGTCGGTGGCAATGGCGTCTACACTGCAAATCTCAGCATGCGCTTTGACGAGTCTAGGCCGCTCTCCGCCATCTCAACCTTTCTAGCGTTGTCCGCGTGGCGAGGTGCTGGCCCAATTGGATTGCAGCTGTCGCTTGACGACAAGAAGGTCAACCTTGGCGTGTTGACGCTGGATGGCGAGGATAAAAGCGATCCCGAGTGGAAAGAATTGCGTGACTGGGCGCGCGCGCTACGGGATGTCACAGCGGCAGCGCAGGCAAGTGAGCCATCACTATCAATTCTTGAGCTCGATGACGCGCGACCTTGGATACAGCGCTTTGCTGGCTTCGTGGCGAGCCCTTCGATCCACATCGTGTATGAACCAGAAGGTGAAGACGATCCAACCCGCGCGGCAATTTACTACGCGGGCTGCGACGTGGGTGACTGGTGCTTCCTTGTGGTGGTCGAACGCAACACGCGTACCGACGAAATGGACGGAGCGCGTCGGCGGCTGATCTTCGGCCAGCCCCAGCTACTCGATGCAATGGTACGCAAGGGCAAGTGGCGCGACCAAGAAGCTGAAATCGAGGCGGCCTACGCATCGCAAGTGGCGCGACTGGGGAACCCGGAAACACTGTGGGAACTGGGCGAGATGGAAGCACATATCGCGCGCTTCTCGAAGTCAAATAAAGTACCGACCGGCACTGAATCACTAACAGAATCAAATAGTAACACTTGATCGGCCGCCATTGGGTTGAATGACAGAAGATAGAGGAAACCCAGCCAACCAGTACACCGGCGTCAACGACGAGCAGCGCGCCTTCGCAGGCGGCAAGGCTGCGGTTTACCAGTGCTGCGCCACACCGATCGAGATCTTGTCGTCCGAGACAGCCGAGCTGGATTGGCACCGCGGTCTGCTGGTTAGAGCGACACCGACACCCGAAGCTTTCGCAAGCCATCGAGGAAGGCGTCGGGATGCCGCAGGCGCAGCTCGACGCGGCGAAGCCTGGGCCCCGCATAGGTCAGCGTGATGCGCCGGCCGAGCAGGCCAGTGCGGTCGACCACCTCCCGGATGGCCGAAATGTCGAGATCATGGTCGAGCCCATAGATCTCCGGCAGGAAGATCAGCGTGAACGGAAACAGGGGCGCGATGACGAGGCGCTCGGGCGTGAGCACCACCATCAGGCAGTTCCGGGCCCCGCCTATCCTCCACCAGGACGTATCGAGCGAGCGGCCGGAGCAGCCCCGCTCGGAGAACAGCGCGTTCGGCGGAGTCCGTGGAACGATCGGCTTCCCGCGCCGCCTGCGAAGCACGATCGAGGCAGCGATGGCCAGGATGATCCAGCCGACCGCGAGGAATGGAACCCGGTGAAGGCCGCAGGGTCGGTCCTGCGGGGTTCGCTCAACGTGCCGCGGGAAATGCCGGCGCCTCGGGCGGCACGCTAGCCCCGCGCCAGCGCTCGACCACGCCGACCGCGATCTTGCCGTCGGGGCGCTGGACGCGCTGGATCAGCACTGCTGCCTGCTGGCTGGTGCGGCCGATGGTCACGCGGGTACGGACCCAGAAGGTGCCCGAGCGGAAGCCGGCGCCCCAGGGCAGCGACAGGTTGAGGTCCGACAGGTCCTTGAGGGTGAGCTTGCCGTTGCGCTGGCGGATCTCGGCGAGGCGCTGGGCGGCGAGCGGATCGCGGAACAGCACGCGCAGCATCTCAGGATCGGCGGCATTGAGGTTGATCGTGGTGGTGCCGGGCAGCGCCGTCACTAGCCGCTCCATCCGCGCCGCCGCCTCGGGCTCGAACCCGGCGAGGCGGATCGGGCGGACATCGGTGAGCGGGCCGTAGAGGCGGACATAGCTGATCGCCTTGACCGCGTCCTCGGTCGACAGGCCAACATCCTTGGCGATCGTCTGGAACAGCACGATCGCGCCGGCATCGCCCGCGCGCAGGCTGTTGAGGTTGAAGCGCCCCTCGGCATCGGCGATGGCGAGATCGAAGGTGCCGCCCTCGATCGGGGCGCCATTCTCGGAGAGCTTGGCCCAGGGCTCGGTCTGGTTGTCCTCGTTCGGCGCGGCGATCATGTCGCGGCGCAGCGCGACCACCGCCGACAATTCGCCGCCGCGGACCACCGACAGGGCACGCGCCGCCTCCCGGGTGCGCAGGGCCCGATCGAGCGCCAATTCTTCGCGATTGATTAGCAATAGCACAAGTCCGGACGCGATCGCGACGAACATCAGCACGTTGACGAGGATCATCCCGGCTTCGTCTTCGCGGCGGCTCATTGCTTGGGATACTCCGCCTGGTCGGGCAGCGTGACGACGCGGCGCAGGGCGCCCGGCGCGCCGCCCGGGCCGACCGCCTGGAGATCGATCTCGATCGCGCGGGGCCATTTGTCCTTGTCTTCCTCGCGCATCGGCCAGCGATTGGCCCAGGCGCTGCCATCGAAGAAGCGCCAGCGGACATTGGCGACGCCGCCGACCACGGTCTGCACCATCGCGCCCGAGCCGCGGACGAGATTGCCGTTGGCGACCGAATATTGCAGCGGCACCGCCGGCCCGCCGAAACCGGGCGCGGCGCGGGTGAAGTTCAGCTTCTCGCCGCCGCCCGAGACGGCGCCGAACGAGATCTGGTCGATGTCGCTCGACACCACGAACATCGCGCGCTGGAGGTCGGCGAGCCGGTCCATCCGCTTCTCGGTGCGCCCCTGCACCTTGATGATGCCATCGACCAGCGCGAGTCCCGCCACCGCGATCAGCGCGAACAGGCCCATCGAGATCATCAGCTCGATCAGGGTGAAGCCGGTTTCGCCTCGACTTTCGTCATCCCCGCGCAGGCGGGGATCCAGTGTCACGAGCGACACCCTACTTGGCTCTGGATCCCCGCCTGCGCGGGGATGACGGAAAAGGACCGGGCGAAGCACCTTGGCCTCAAGAGCCTGAGCTCGATGCCACGGGGGTATAGCCGGTGGGACCGGCGACCAGGATGGCGAAGTCGCGGGCGACCGAGCCGTCGGTGCGGAAGCGGACCGGGCCGGTGACGCCGTGGAAGCCCTTGGCGTCCATCAGCCCCTCGACGCCGAGCCGGTTGTCCGCGCGCAGCGTGTTGGCGATGCCGGCAGCGTCATAGGCGAGCGCGGCGATCGTGCCCGGCTCGCCGCCGTTACGCGCCTGGAAGGCGCTGGCGAAGGTGCCGAAGGCGTTGGGATCGGGGCTGGCGAGCCAGGCGCCTTCCAGCGCGGCGAGCGCCTGGGGGCGGTTGTCGAGCGCCTGGAAGGTGCCGAGCAGCTGGACGCCGGTCTGCTTGAGCGCGCGGGCGGCTGCGAGGACGGTCTCGCCCGCGCCGGGGAGCAGCACCGCGTCCGGCGCCTCGCCGGGATTGGGCAGCGGCTGGCCGGGCTTCACCTGGAGGATGTTGACGGTGATGCCGATCTCGGCCTCGCTCTTGCCGGCGGCGATGGCGGCGGCGGCGCTCCAGGGCGAGCCGTCGTCGATCATCGTGACGGTCTTCACCCCGCGCGTGCGAGCATAGCGCAGGACCGCGGTGGTCACCTGGCCGGCGGTGATCCCGAAGATCCAGGTGCCGGGCGCGCGCAGGACCGAGTCATTGCTGAAGGCGATGACGGGGATGCGGCCGGCGACGGTGCTGGAGACGGCGGGGACTTCCTCCGCCGAGAGCGGGCCGAGGATCAGCGCGGGCTTGAGCTTCAATGCCTGGGCGGCCGCGGCAGCGGCGCCGGCAGCGGTGCCGGCAGTGTCGAAGCTCTGCACAAAGGCGTTGTTTTCCGCGAGCAAGGCGGCTTGTCGCATGCTAAGCCCCAGCCGCGCTCGCGGGCCCGTGAGCGGCAGCAGCAGGGCGATCGGGCGCTTGTCCTTCTTCTTGTCGGCTGCGAACACGACAGAGGGAAGCACGACCGATGCCGCTGACGCGACCAGGCCTGATTGCAGCGACTTCAGCAGGGACCGTCGATCCATTGCCGACTCTGGGAGGGGAAAGCGGGTCACGGCGGTCTATTATCCTCTTCGCCTTGATCGGCATAGGGGCGTATCTGCTCGCGTTGCTCGTGACGATGCCGGCGAGCGTGATCTTCAGAAATAGCGGCTGGCGCACCGGCGTGGCGGGCACGGTGTGGAACGGCGAAGTTGGCGTCGCGGGCGGGGCGACCTTTGCCTGGCACATGGCACCGCTACGCTCGCTGACCAGCCTGGCCTTTGCCGCGGACTGGAAGGCGACGGGGCCGGACACCGACCTGGGCGGGCAGATGCTGCGGCACCTGGGCGGACGGACGGTGCTCGACCATGTCAGCGGATCGGCGGATGCGAGCCTGCTCAAGGCGCTGCAGCCCAATCTGCCCTTCACCTGCAACCTGACGATGCAGATCGAGATGCAGCGGATCGCGACCGGCAGCGGTGCCCGGATGGCGGACGGCAAGGTGACGACCGATCCGGGCAGCTGCCGCGCGAAGAGCGGCGGCGGGCCGGTGGCGGTCCCTGCCCTGCTGATCACCGCCGAGCATGTCGGCGACCGCACGACGATCCGCGTGGCCCCCTCGGCCCAGCGGCTGAAGACGCTGATGACCGCGGTGCTGCGCGAGGATGGCGCGCTGGACATCTCGATGACGCCGGAGGGCGCGGCGGTGCTGCCGTTCGTGGGATTGCCGGGCGGCGCTACGGTGCAGGGGCAGATGTGACGCGATAGCGTCATCCCATCTTCTTTCCCCGGCGAAGGCCGGGGCCCAGTACTTGAAAGTCACGCGCCTTGGCGCGTCTTCGCCGCGCACTGCTTAGTCTGGACCCCGGCCTTCGCCGGGGAAAAGCAAGGTCGCCGGGATGACGGTTATAGGCCGACGAGGTTGTTCAGATTGATGATCGGCAGCAGGATCGCCAGCACCATCATCAGCACCAGACCGCCCATCACCAGCAGCACCAAGGGCTCGACCAATGCGACCAGGGTGCCGACCAGCGCGTCGAGCTCGCGCTGAAGCTCGTCTGAGGCGCGGCCGAGCGCGGGCGCCAGGCGGCCCGAGCTCTCGCCCGAGGCGACGATCGCCACCAGCATCGAGGGGAAAACCCCCGCCTCGCTCATCGCCGCGCGCAGGCTGATGCCCTCCCGCACCCGCGTTGCGACGCCGAGCGCCTTCTCACGGACCCAGCGATTGGGGGTGACGGCGGCGGCGGCGTGGAGCGCATCGACCAAAGGTACGGCGCTGCCGACCAGCGTGGCGAGGCTACCGGCGAAGCGGGCGGCGCTGAGCTGGCGACTGAAGCGGCGGAACGGGCGACGCTCCGAGAAGAAGCGGTCGATGCGCAGGCGATTGGCGGGCACACGGGCCCAGCGCCCGAAGACCAGGCCGACCACCGCGATGCCGAGCAGCAGGTAGAGCCCGAAATTCTGCAGGAACCAGCTCAGCGCGATCAGCGCGCGGGTGAGAAACGGCAGGTCGGCGCCGCGCGAGACGAACACCTTCACGATGTCCGGCACGATATAGACGAGCAGCAGCGCCATCATGCCGAAGGAGACCAGCGCGAGCAGCCCAGGGTACATCAGGGCGAGCTGGAGCTTCTGGCCGTTGGCCTGGCGGTTCTCGACGAACTCGGCGAGATGCTCGAGCACGCTTGGCAGCTTGCCTGAGGCCTCGCCGGCCGCGACCGAGGCGCGGTAGAATTCGGGGAAGGCCTTGGGATGCTGGGCGAGCGCGGCGGCGAAGCTGCGGCCGTCGAGGATCGCGGCGCGGACGTCGAGCAGCAGCGAGCTGGTCGCGGCCTGTTCGGACTGAGTGGCGACGAGGCGGAGTGCCTCCTCGATCGCGATGTCCGAACCGACGAGCGTGGCGATCTGGCGGGTGACAGTGGCGAGCGCCTTGGACGAGATGGTGCCGCGGCGGAATTTGGGGAGCTGGATGCTGCCGAGGCGCGCGCCCTTCTCTGCGGCGACTTCGACCGAGAGCGGCAGCAATGCCTGTTCGCGCAGCAGCGCGCGGGCGGCAGAGGGGCTGGAGGCCTCGATGATGCCTTTCTTCGCGGCGCCGGCCTTGTCGGCGGCGCGGTAGGCGTAGGCGGGCATCTTAAATTCCTCCCCGAGCTTGTCTCGGGGAGGGGGACCGCGACGCGCAGCGTCGGGGTGGAGGGGCGTGGCGGGCAACCGCCGCGTTCGCGGCGACCCCTCCACCATTCGCTACGCGAATGGTCCCCCTCCCCCAGACGAGCTGGGGGAGGAATTGGGTTGGCTCAACCCTCATCGCGCACCACCCGGGCCACTTCCTCGACCGTCGTCACCCCGGTCTTCACCTTGGCGATGCCGTCGTCGAGCAGGCTGGGGTTTTCCTTGCGGGCATGGGCTTCGAGCTCGGCCTCGGACGCGCCGTCATGGATCAGCTTCTGGAACCTGTCGTCCACCGCGACGACTTCGTAGAGGCCGGCGCGGCCGCGATAGCCTTCGCCGTGGCACTCGGCGCAGCCGACCGCGCGCCAGATTTTCTTGCCCGGCTTGATCGCGCCGCCGAGCAGGAGCGCATCCGCTTCCGTGGCCTCGTCCTGCTTCGCGCAATTCCGGCAGAGCTTGCGGACGAGGCGCTGCGCGCAGAGGCCGACGACCATCGGGGCGAGCAGGTAGCGCTCGACGCCCATGTCGATCAGGCGCGTCACCGAGCCGACCGCGCTGTTGGTATGCAGCGTCGACAGCACGAAATGTCCGGTCATCGACGAACGGACGGCGACCTGGGCGGTCTCCTGGTCGCGGATCTCGCCGACCATGATCACGTCCGGATCCTGGCGGAGGATCGCGCGCAGGCCGCGGGCGAAGGTCATATCGGTGCGCGGATTGACCTGGGTCTGGCCGATGCCGGCCAGCTCATACTCGATCGGATCCTCGACCGTCATGATATTGCGCTTGCGGTCGTTGAGCTTGTTGAGCGCGGCGTAGAGTGTGGTGGTCTTGCCCGAGCCGGTGGGGCCGGTGACGAGCAGCATGCCGTGCGGGCGCTCGAGCAGGCGGGTGAAGACGCTGCGGTCGCGCTCGGACATGCCGAGCACTTCCATGTCGAGGCGCAGCGAGCCCTTCTCCAGCAGGCGCATCACCACGCGCTCGCCATGCTGGGTCGGGATGGTCGAGACGCGGGCGTCCACGTCATGGCCGCCGATGCGCAGCGTCACGCGACCATCCTGCGGGATCCGGCGCTCGGCGATGTCGAGCTTGGCCATCACCTTGATGCGGCTGACTAGAAGCGGCGCGAGCGCGCGCGGCGGCTCGATCATGTCGCGCAGCACGCCGTCGATGCGGAAGCGCACGACGAGGCGCTTCTCCTGCGTCTCGATATGCACGTCCGACGCGCCTTCGCGCACGGCTTCGAGGAGCAGCGCGTTGATAAGGCGGATGACGGGCGCGTCGTCGCGGGTGTCGAGCAGATCGTCCACGCTGGCGGCGCTGTCGGCAAGCGCGGCCAGGTCCATGTCGCCCAGGTCGATGTCGGCGGCGGCGCCGGCACCCGAATAGGCGGCGCTGAGCGCGGCGTCGAACTGGTCGTCGGGCAGCGTGACGAAGCGCGCGGCGGGGGCGAGGCGCTGGACCTCGAGCAGGCCGTCGAGCGCCGCGCCTGCCTTGTGGACGCATTCCACGCCTGCATCGGTGACGCGCAGCAGCACGCCGTTCCTGCGCGCGAAGCTGTAGGGCAGCGTCGTCGGCGTGTCGTCGGTGAGGATCAGCATCTCGTTCATGCGCCGAAGTCCACGGTGGCGCTGACCCGGCCGGGCGTGGCCGTGCGCTGGATGTCCACGCGCCGGATACGCAGGCTGGAGGTCGCTGAGAGATCGGCGAGCCAGGCCATGAGGCTGTCATAGCTGCCGTCTGCAATCGTCGCGCGGGCACCGCCGGAGATCGGCGCGACCGTGGCGGTAAGGCCGAAGCTGCCCACCGAGCCGTTGATCACGTCTGCCGGCGAGCCCTGGCGGCGCTGGGGCTGACTGGCCGAGAGCGTGCCCGCGGCGCGGATGCGCGCGGTGTAGGTCTCATAGGTGCGGATGTCCTGCAGCGCCGAGGCGCGGGCGGCCTGGAGCGGCTTGATCACGCCGAAGACCAGAACCAGCGCTCCGAGGAACAGGGCAAGGCCGCCGAGCATGACCTGCTCGCGGCGGCTTCGGCCACTCCACCAGGCGTCGAAGCGGATCAGCGCGGCGTCGAGCGCCGGCATGCGGGCGAGAATCAGTCTCATGCGGCACTCGCCGTAATACGGATCGCGCCTTCGGGCGAGCGCACGACCTGCGCCCCTACCCCGGCACCCTTCAGGGCCGCCTCGATCTGGCCGGGCAGGCCGGTATCGGGCGAGGCGTCGAGATCGAGGGTAAGCAGCTTGCCCTCGAAGGTCATCGCGCGGACCGTGATCGCACCCGAGAGCGGCCCGAGCGCGCCCGAGACGCGGTTGGCGAGTGGCAGGAAGGGCTGCGGCACCTGGCCACCGCCCCCGCTGGGCAGCATGCCGGTGATCGAATTGGCGAGATCCTCGCCCAGCGTGACGCCGGGCGCGGCGAGCGCGGCAGTGGCCCGGGTCTCCGCCTCGCGCCGATCGGCGATATTGCGCAGCATTATCACATCGCCGAGCGCGATCACGACATGCGCGGCAGCGCCGATGGCGGCCACCCAGGCGAACTTCCGCCACAGGTTGGAACCGCCGGTCTTGCGCACCGCATAGGCGCCCTGGCGGAGGTTCAGGGTGGCGACCGCGGTGCCGGCGGCGGGGCCGAAGGCGGAAGGATCGAGCGATGCCGCGTCCCTCTGCATGTCATCGGGCAGGCGTTCGCCATAGCTGGTGATCGCCGGGCGTCCGGCGGCTTCCCAGGCGGGGCGCAGCAGCGCCGCGGGGACTTCGAAGCCGGTTCCCTCGGCATCGCGGACCGCCGCGCGGCCACCGGACTGGGACACCGCCCAGCCCTCGGCCGGGCGCGGCATGGTCAGCACATCGGGGACCATCGCGGCATGGCCGATCCCGGCTTCCTCGGCCTGGGCGACCCAGCGCGCCATCACCTCGTGCCGGACGATTCCGACAAGATAGCGATTGGGGGCGACCTGCTCGCCGAGCGCGAGATGCACCGAATCGACCGGCTCGGCGATTCGGTCCTCGATCGCGAAGGGCAGCGCCGCGACCCGCCTGGCGTGGCTGGGCAGCGGCAGGTCCACCGCCAGCAGCCGCACCTGTCCGGTGGGGACGAGAATGGTTGCGGGCCACTCGCGCACGGTTATGATCAGGCGGTCACCCGCCAGCGTCCATACGCCCGCGGCGGGCGGTAAATTTGGGTCGGGCGCACCCGGGGCGTTTGGGCTCATTGTCACATTTGCTTCATGGGCAGGACGCATGGGGCGGGGATGCGCATAGTTTTGAAACAGTTCCATGACATCGCACCGCAGGTGCGTACTGACATTGCACCTAAGGTGCAGGACCGCAAGCACGCCGTTCCCGAGGGCGAGGCCGGCTTGACGCTCATCGAAATGATGATCGTGCTGGTGATCATCGCCATCGTCGCCGGCCTGGTCGCGATGAACGTGATGGGCCGCCCGGACGAGGCCAAGGCCACCGCAACCAAGAGCAACATCGCCGCCATCTCCGGCGCGCTCAAGATGTACCGGCTCGACAATGGCGATTATCCGACCACCGAGCAGGGCCTGAAGGCGCTGGTCGAGAAGCCGACCGCGCCGCCGGTGCCGTCGACCTTCCCGCAGGGCGGCTACCTTTCCGCCCCGGCGCTCGATGCCTGGGGCAAGCCCTATGAGTACAGCTCGGAAGGCGGCAGCTTCACGATTCGCTCGCTCGGCAAGGACGGCAAGGTCGGCGGCGAAGGCGTGGCCGCCGATATCGACGGCAAGGGCTGATCCGCATGCGGGGGGCCGACATCGCCATCAATCCTCCCCCGCCAGGGGGAGGTGTCAGCCGAAGGCTGACGGAGGGGGCGGTCGGCTTCCAACTATCGTCGTGCTTCCTCCCCCTCCGTCGCGCTACGCGCGCCACCTCCCCCTGGCGGGGGAGGATTTCTGATTCCGAAGCGGGCATGACGCTGATCGAGATGATGATCGTGCTGGTCATCATCGGCGTGATGGCGGGTGCGGTGGCGCTCGGCATGGGATCGGTGACGCGCGCGCCGAGCGTGGAGACCGAGGCGCGCCGCCTCGCGACCCGGCTCCAAGCCGCCGCCGACGATGCGATGCTCGGCGACCGGACGATCGCCTTCACCGTGCAGAAGAACGGATACGGCTTCGCGACGATCGCCGCCGACGGCAAGGCCCTGCCCCGCACCGACGACGCGTTCGGCTTTCACAAGCTGCCCGGCGGCATGGTGATGACGCTGAGCGTCAAGCCGCCGGTGGTGCTGGGCGTGGACGGCGCGGGCAAGCCGATGCAGGCGGTGATCGAGAGCGGGCCCAGGCGCTGGACGGTCGTCTATGACGGGATGACGGTGCGGGCGTTCCCGGTGGGAGCGCTGAAGCTGTGACGGGCATGATATCCCGTCAGGGCGACGCCGGCTTCTCCCTGATCGAAGCGCTTGTCGCCCTCGCCGTGCTCGCCATCGCCACCGTCGGGCTGATGCGCACGGTCGAATCGCACATCGATTCGACCCGGGCGATGGAGCGCCGGACCATCGCCATGTGGGTCGCCGAGAACCGGATGGCCGAGCTGCAGGCCAATGCGCCGGGCCGCGACCAGGTCGAGATGATGGGCCAGCAATGGCGCGTCGCGGTCGAGAAACGGCGGACCGACGATCCCGAGATCGAGCGCGTCCGCATCCAGGTGTTCGCCGGGCAAGAGAAGAGCGCGCTTGCATCGCTCGACGGCTTCGTGGACGGACGGAAGCTGTAATGACCGCGCTCACCTTCACGCCGCGCCAGGCGCGCATCGGGCTCAATCTGTTCACCGGCGCGGTCGTCGTGTCGGTGGCGGTGGCGCTCGCCGGACTCACCTGGCGGATCGCCGGCCATGCCGGCACCGGCGCGATCACCGTTCCTTCGGGGTCGAGCGGACCGGCAGTCGCGCCCGATATCGGCGCGGCGGTAGCGCTGGCCCCGTTCGGCAAGCCCTCGGTCTCCGAAGCCGGCCAGGCGACCGCCCTGCCGCTCGAGCTGAAGGGCGTGATCGCGGCCGGCCCGGGCGACCTCTCCAGCGCGTTCATCTCGGTCAGCGGCCAGCCGGCCAAGGCCTACAAGGTCGGCGACAATATCAACGGCGCGACGATCCAGGCGATCCTGCGCGACCGGGTGATCCTGGCTAATGGGGGCCGCAACGAGTTCCTCGCCTTCCCCGATCCGACGCTGACGCCCGAGCAGCGCCAGGCCGCCGCTGCGGGCCAGCCGGCAGCCGCGCCGGCCAATCCGGTGACGACGGGCCCTAGCACGCCGCCGCCGGCGCGCACGCCGGGCGCCCCGCCCGCTCCCGCCCCGGCGCCGCCCGCCGCAACGGTGGCCGGCATCCTCCAGCGCTTCGATGCCAGCCCCGTCCAGGGCGGCTATCGGATCGGCGACAACGGCCCGCCCGGCATGGTGGCGGGCGACGTGATCCAGTCGGTCAACGGCACTTCGCTGTCCGACCCCGCCGCTGCCCAGGGCGCCTTCGCGGCCGCCCAGGCGAACGGCAATGCCCAGATTCAGATCCTGCGCGACGGGAAGCGTATCACGCTTACCGTGCCGCTCCGTTAGAAAGTGCCCCTGTGAAGATTCGCTCCGCCATCGCCGCATTCGCGCTCGCCGGGATCGCCCTGGACACGGTCGCCATCGCCCAGACGGCGCCTGCCCCGCAGGATGCCGGCACCGGCGACGTGGTGGTGAACATGCGCGGCGTCGAGATCTCCGACGTCTCCGACCAGATCTCGCGCATCACCGGCCGCACGCTGATCCTCGATCCCGCCGTGAAGGGCACGGTGACCGTCACCTCCTCGACCCCGCTGTCGCCCCAGGGCGTATGGGAGCTGTTCCAGTCGGTGCTGCGCGCCAACGGCTTCGCGGCCGTGCGCTCGGGCCGGGCCTGGCGGATCGTGCCGGCGGCCAATGCAGTACGCGACGGCGGCATCCCTAGCCGCGGCGCATCGGGCCAGGAGCTGGTGACGCGGATGGTCCGCCTCCAGAACGTGCCGGCCGCCGATGTCGCACGGGTGGTGCGCCCGCTGGTCGCGACCTTCGGCAGCGTCGAGCCGCTGAGCACGCCCAACGCCGTGGTCATCACCGATTATGCCGACAATGTCCGCCGGGTGGAGGCGATCGCCCGCCAGCTCGACGGCGGCAGCGGGGCGACCTTCGTCACCTTCTCGCTGAAGAACGGCAACGCCACCGACGTCGCCCAGGCGCTGCAGGGCGTGCTGGGCGAAGGCACCCGTGTCGCCGCCGATGCGCGCAGCAACACGGTGATCGTGCGCGGCACCCCGGCCTCGGTCGCCGAAGCGCGCAAGATGCTGGTCTCGCTCGACCAGCCGGGCGGCGCCACCCCGATCACCCGCATGTTCCGCCTCAACTATGCCGATGCCGAGACGGTGACCGACGTGCTGCGCGGCGTGCTCGGCCAGGGCGACAGCGCCGACAATCCCGTCGCGAAGAGCCTGGGCTCGGGCAGCTCCAACCCGTTCGCCCGGCTGAGCCAGGGCAACCAGAACCTCTCCGCCCTGCCCAACAGCTCGGCCTCGACCAGCGGCGGCATCGGCAGCGCGATGCAGAGCGCCAACACCAATGGCGCGACGATGCAGAGCGTGCAGACCCAGACGCCCCGGGGCTTCTCGACCCCCGAGCTGAACGTGCAGCCGGCGCCGGAGCTGAACGCGGTGGTCGTGCGCGGCACCCCCGCCGCCATCGCCGCGATCGAGCCGCTGATCACCGATCTCGACGTGCGCCGCCCGCAGGTGCTGATCGAGGCGGCGATCGCCGAGATCACCGGCGACGACGCCGAGCAGCTGGGCGTGCAGCTGGGCACCAGCGGCGCGGTGCTCGACCGGGTGAAGGGCGGCGCGACCTCGTTCGATACGGCCGGCCCGTCGCTGGGCACGATCCTGACCGCTTTGGGCGTGCCGGCGGGTAAGGTGCTCGGCACCGGGCTCAGCGCCAATGTCGCGATCGGCGACGATTTCTCGATCCTGGTGCAGGCGCTGGGCAGCTCGACCCGGGCCAACCTGCTCTCCACCCCGCAGATCACCGTGCTCGACAATGTCGCGGGCGAGTTCGTCTCGGGCCAGAACGTGCCGTTCCTGACCGGATCGATCCTGACCGACAGCTCGACGGTGAACCCCTATACCACGATCGAGCGCAAGGACGTGGGCATCACCCTGCGTGTGCTGCCGCGGATCAATGCCGGCGACACGATCCGACTGCAGGTGAACCAGGAAGCCTCGTCGATCGCCGCCGCGCAGACCGCCGCGGCATCGGACCTGGTCACCAATCGCCGCGCGATCACCACCACGGTGCTGGCCGACAACGGCCAGACGATCGTGCTCGGCGGCCTGACCGCGGACGACTATACCGACACCCGCCAGCAGGTGCCGATCCTCGGCGACATCCCGATCGTGGGCGAGCTGTTCAAGAGCCGCCGCGAGCAGCACCAGAAGCGCACGCTGTTCATCTTCCTCAAGCCGACGATCCTGCGCGACGGCGCCGATGCGGCGGCAGCATCGCAGGACCGCTACAACCGCCTGCGCGCCGACGAGATCGCCAACACCAAGCGCGGCAGCCTGCTCCTCGCCCCGCCTACGCCGCGGCTGACGGTGGAGATCGACGGGATTTATTGAGCGGCGGGGCGGTGCGCGGCCGGCTGACTATCTGCGGGAGCATATTCACCCGATGATCGCACCCCGCCTCATCCGCTTCCTCGCCACCCATGCAGCCCTTCAGCTGCTCGCGGTGGCAGGCGCCATTGCATATGTTCTCCTGGGCAACGCACTCCCCGAATTCGGAGGGCGATTGCTGGCGGGCGCTGTACTGGCCTGGCTGCTCGGCGCTTTGATTTGGCGTTTCGTCCAAGTCGTGAAGAATTTGGCCGACCGTGTGCCGGAGGAAGTCGATCGCAGGAGCTAGGCGTGCGGAGCTCTACTGGGCAGTGTTGTCCGTGCTTGCCTCGCCCCCATCCGGTCCGATCGGCAGTGGCACGCGTACCCGCTCTGCGCCGCGGGTGAAGAAGGCGGCGTCGATCGCCAGGCTGGCGAGGCTCCAGCCGTCGACGCTTTCCCCTATCCGAAGCGTACGGGTCGCGCCGTCGCTGGCCTTGACCAGTGCGACCGCATCGACGTTCAGCCGGCCGACGATGCCGACCAGCTGCGGGGCGTCCGCGGGGGCCGCGGCGGGCTCCGTGCCGCCGAACAGCGGGCGTTCATAGGCACGGGCGAGCGCGGGCATCGAGCCGGCGCCGATCGGGGCGGGCACGGGCGACGGTGCGGCGCCCTTCCCCGCCTTGCCGGGCAGCAGCAGCGCGAGCGGCATGCCGATAGCGAAGGCGCCCGCGACGCCCAGTGCGATCCATTCGGGGCGGGGCTTCACTGCCATGCCGCGACCACCTCGCCGATCAGCCGCACGCCGCCGTTTTCTGGACCGCCTTCGGGGATCGGCTCGATCCGCCAGCTGCGCATGCGCATCAGCGGCCTGCCGCGCTCCAGCGCGTCGGCGAGCGCGACCACCGCCTTCTCCGCGCCCGAGACGCGGATGCGCAGCGCCACCACGCCTGCGGGCGCCGGGGCGGTGGCGATCTCCTCGACCAGCACCCCGCCTTGCCGCGCAAGGCCGTGGACACGCTGCATGATCGCCGCCCGGCCCGCCGCCGGATCTGCGACATGCAGGCCCAGGCCGGGGGCGAGCAGCGGGGGCGGCGTTGCCGGCCGGGCCGCCAGCGCGGCGAGCCTGGCATGCTCGGCGCGCGCCGCGGCGAGATCGCCCAGCGCAGTGCCGGTGGCCGGCGCCAGCAGCAGCGCCACGGCGAGGCCGGCGAGCCCACCGATCAGCATCGGGGGCAGCTTCACTGGGCATCCTCGCGCATCGAGACGATCATCGCCGCGTCGGTGCGGCGCTGGCTGGTGTTGCGCATGCCGGCGAATTCGGGCGCGCGGCGGATCGCGGCGCGCAAGGCGTCGGGATCGCCGCCGGTAACGTCGAGCTCCAGTCCGCCATCGCCGGTGCGCTCGACCCGGGTGAGCTTTGCCTCGGGGGGCAGCGTGCCGGCGAGCAGCTCGAGCACCACGCCCGGCGCGGCCCGGCCCGCCGCATTGGCGAGCGCCGCACGCGCCTCGCGCGCGGTTGCCTCGGCCCGGAGGCGCGGCGCGACCTGTTCCTGCAACCTGAGTGTCGCGCGTTTTTCATGCCGGGCGAGCAAGGTCGCCCCGGCCAGGGTGAGCAGCGGCCCGGCCGCGAGCAGCAGGGCGAACGCCACCGCCGCGCCGCGCCCTCCGCCGGGCAGGCGCAGACCAGTGAGCGCCGCGGCCAGGCGGTGCGACAGGCTGTCCGCCTGGGGTTCGGGCGGGTCGGTATCGGGCTTGCCGGCGTCCATCGCGCGCCTGCCTAGCCGCTGCGAGGCCTCCGCGCAAAGCGTCACGCCGTGGCAACATAAAAGTCACGTTAACGAAACGACAATCGCATGCTGACGTCATTTCGCGCTTCCAAGGACCGGGCGACCGGGTCGCCAGTGACTCGGCTGCTTGGGGGTTTCCATGACCAATCTCACCGAGACGGGCTTCGGCTATACCGACGGCGACGTCGATCAGAACATCCACAACACCGGCCCGTCGCTGAACGAGCTGGCCGACCTGCGCTATTCGCGTCGCCAGACGCTGCAGCGCGGCGGCACGGCGATCGTCGCGGCGACGATGGGCGGATCGGTCCTCGCGGCCTGCGACAGCAACGTCGAGGACACCGGCCCTGCTCCGACTGTGAGCGCGGGCGCGAATGCGACCACCAATTCGGGCCGCGTCGTCACCCTCACCGGCACCGCCACCGGTGGCTCGAATGTCGCCACCGCCTGGAGCCAGGTCAGCGGCCCGACTGTGACCCTGACCGGTTCCACCAACACCGTGAGCTTCGTCGCCCCGAGCGTGAGCGCCGCCACCGCGCTGGTGTTCCAGTTCACCGCCGCCGCCCCCGGGAACAAGCTCTCGACCGCGCAGACCACGATCACCGTCAGCCCGGCCGCGATCGGCTTCGCCGCCGTCGCCAAGAACAAGAACGACGTCGTGACCGTGCCGACCGGCTACACCGTGCAGATCGGCGCGCGCCTTGGCGACCCGATCACCGGCGGCGCCGCGGCCTACAAGAATGACGGCACCGACACCGGCTTCGCCAACCGCATCGGCGACCATGGCGACGCGCTCTACTGGTTCGGCCTGAGCAGCGCCGGCGTCCGCGACGACAACAGCTCGACCCGCGGCCTGATCGTGCAGAACCACGAGAACATCAACCAGCAGTATCTCCACACCGCCGGCGCCACTTCGTCGGGCGGCGTCCGCCCCGAGGCGGAAGCGCTGAAGGAGATCGAGTGCCACGGCGTCTCGGTCGTCGAATATTCGGAAGGCGCCAACCGCGCCTGGACCTTCTCGGCAACCTCGACCTTCAACCGCCGCGTCACCCCGAACACCCCGACGGTGTTCAACGGCCCGGTGGCCGGTTCGGACCTGATCAAGACCCCCTATTCGACCGCCGGCACCGCCGGCCGCGGCACGATCAACAACTGCGCCAACGGCTACACGCCCTGGGGCACGCTGCTGACCTGCGAAGAGAATTGGGCGGGCTATTTCCGCCGCTCGGGCGACAATGCCAACCGTACCGCCAAGGAGCTGACCTCGCTCGCCCGCTACGGCGTGACGAGCAGCTCGGGCAGCTATGGCTGGTCGACCGTGGTTCCCGCCGACGGCACCAACACCACCTTCCGCCGCTGGGACGCGCGCGCCACCACCGGCGGCACCGCGACGACCGACTGGCGCAACGAGCCGAACCAGTTCGGCTGGGTCGTCGAGATCGACCCCTATGACAAGAGCAAGGCGCCGCGGAAGCGCACCGCGCTCGGCCGCCTGGGCCATGAGGGCTGCTGGCCCGGCAAGTTCGTCGCCGGCACCAAGCCCGCCTGGTACATGGGCGACGATTCGCGCCGCGAGTACATGTACAAGTTCATCTCGAACACCGCCTGGGCCGCCGCGGATGCGACCGCGACCGACCGCCTGGCGATCGGCGACAAGTATCTCGACGCCGGCACGCTCTACGTCGCCAAGTTCAACGCCGACGGCACCGGCACCTGGCTGCCGCTGGTGTTCGGCCAGAACGGCGTCACCGCCGCCAGCGCGGTCTATCCGTTCGCCGACCAGGCGGACGTGCTGGTCAACGCCCGCCTCGCCGCGGACGTGGTCGGCGCGACCCCGATGGACCGTCCGGAATGGACCGCGGTGAACCCGGTGACCGGCGAGGTCTACCTCACCCTCACCAACAACAACGCGTCGCTGCGCCCGCTGAACGGCACCGATGCGGCCAACCCGCGCCACTATAACGATCCGTTCGGCGCTGCCGCCTCGGCGCAGTTCGGCAATCCGAACGGCCACATCATCCGCATCAAGGAGACCAACACCGAGTCGGTCACTTTCACCTGGGACATCTATGCCTTTGGTGCGGGTGCGGATCTCGACGCGACCAACATCAACCTGTCGGGCCTGACCGCGGACAACGACTTCTCGTCGCCCGACGGCTTGTGGTTCGGCCGCTCGAGCAACGCCTCTGGCCTGGTCAAGCCGCTGCTGTGGATCCAGACCGACGACGGCGCCTATACCGACGTCACCAACTGCATGATGCTGGTCGGCCAGCCGGGCGGCGTGGGCGACGGCGGCGCGCGGACGATCACCAACACCGGCACGGGCGGCGCGACCGCGACCCAGGCGACCCGCATCGGCGCGGCGCCGGGCGCGAACCTGAAGCGCTTCCTGGTCGGCCCGGTCGAGTGCGAGATCACCGGCGTGGACTCGACGCCGGACGGCCGCACGCTGTTCGTCGGCATCCAGCACCCGGGCGAAGGCGGCACCCCGGCGGCGCCGTCGAGCCACTGGCCGGACAGCCAGGCCACCGGCAGCGCCGGCGCCACGATCCGCCCGCGCTCGGCGATCGTGATCATCACCAAGAACGACGGCGGTATCGTCGGCCTCTGATCCTCAGGGACGGTGAAACAGAGAGGGAGGCTCCCGCGAGGGGGCCTCCCTTTTCCTTTGGGATCAATGCGATCCGATACTCGCCGCAAGGGTTCACGAGGCGATTGACTCTTAAATCTACATATGTTGAAAATGCGTCATGATCCGGAACCGGCGCCCCTCGAAGCAGATGATCTCCCTCCTCGTCGTCCTGTCCGATCGGCAGTGGCGGCACGGCTATGATCTGATGAAGGCGACGGGCCTGCTCTCGGGCACGCTCTATCCGCTGCTGATGCGGATGACCGAGCAGGGACTGGTCGAGGCGGAATGGCGCGAGCCTGCCCAGGCCGGCCGCCCCCCGCGCCACGCCTATCGGCTGACCGCCAACGGCTATGCCCTGGCCCAGGACATCGCGCTGCAGGACGGCGCGCTGGCAGCGAAGGCCGTCCGGCCATGATGCTCGCGCTCTCCCGCGCCCTGGTGGCGCTCGCCTGCCATTGCCTGGGCGAAGGCCGGCGCGAATGGGCGCAGGCCATGCAGGTCGAGTTCGACGCCGCGATCGAGGATGGGCGCCCGCTGCCCTTCGCTATCGGATGCCTGTGGGGGGCGCTGCGCGAGCTGCCGCTGCGGGAAGAGGGACGGTTCGTCCTGACCAACTACACGCTGGCGCTCGGCATCATGCTACCCATGGCGGCGGTCCAGATCGGCTGCGCGGTCTTCAGCCTGCCCTATCTGTTCGCCGGGCATGAGGGCCTGCGTGGCACCCTGGCACCCGGGCAGGCGCAGCTGTTCGGCGGCGCCTATCGCGCGGCGATACCGTCGCTGACGCTCCTGCTGCTGCTGTCCGGCGCGGGCCAGCTCCGCATCGCCTGGCTGATGCTCGAGCGCGACTGGTCGCGCGTCACCTCCACCGGCATGGCCATCCTCGCCGCGGTCGCGACGCTGATACTGTTCATGGGCAGCGTGTTCCTCGATGCCGGCCAGACCGTCACCCAGGGCGCGGTGCTGGCGATCGAGCTGGCCGTGCTCACCGGCCTTTCCCGCTGGCATGCCGAGCTGAACCTGCCGCCGCCCGAGCGCCAGGGCGCATAGCGCGCGCCCGGCGGCGCCCCTTCGTCGCATATCCCCAATGCAAGGAGAGACAACGATGCCCCAGGCACGAATGACCTTGTGCGCCCTGTTGCTGGGCACCCTCGCCGGCAACCACGCACTGGCACAGGCCGCGCTCCCCGCCTGCCCCGCGCCCTCTACAGCCACAGGCGGGCCGAGCAACGCCCACACCCGCTATGTCGAGGCGAACCTCAATCCCGCGGTCATCCGGCCCGGCGCCAGGCCGTTCAGCCTTGCCGAGCGGATGCGCGCCTATGACGTGCCGGGCATCGGCGTGGCGGTCATCCACAAGGGCCGGATTGACTGGGCGCGCGGATGGGGCCTCCGGGACCTGACCACCTGCGCGCCCGTCACCCCCGACACCGCGTTCCAGGCCGCCTCGATCAGCAAGGTGGTGACGGCGGTGATCGCGCTGCGGCTGGTCGAGCAGGGCAAGATCGGGCTGGACCGGAACATCAACAAGGCGCTTCGTTCCTGGCAACTGCCCCGGGATGCGAAGCTGGCGCCGAATGGGGTCACCCTCCGCCAGCTGCTGAGCCACACCGCCGGGCTCGGCGTCCATGGCTTCGACCAGGGGTTCCAGCCTGGTGCGCCGCTGCCCACGACCGTCCAGATCCTCGACGGCCTGCCGCCCGCCAACAGCCAGCCGGTGCGTAGCATATTGCCGGCGGGCGCCCGGTTCCAATATTCCGGCGGCGGCTACATGGTGACCCAGCTCGCGCTCTCCGACGTGAGCGGCCTGTCCTTCCCCGACCTGGCGCAACGCGAGGTGCTCGGCCCGCTCGGCATGACGCGCAGTGCCTTCGCGATGCCGCCATCGCCGGCGATCCGCGCCGACATGGCCTTCGGTTCCGCCTATGGGAAGCCGATGCCGGGCAACTATGTCCTGGTCCCCCAGCTCGCGGCGGGGGGACTATGGGCCAGCGCCGGCGATCTCGCGCGTCTGCTGATAGACCTCCAGGCATCCGGTGCGGGCAGGAAGGGGCACCGCCTTTCGCCGGTCATGACCCGCGAGATGATGACTCCGGTCAGGGACAATTGGGGGCTGGGGCTCGCCCTCTACCGGGACGGCGTCCCGCGCTTCGGCCATGACGGCGTGAATCCGGGCTTCGAATCCTTCATGGCCGCCTATGTCGGCAAGGGCGAGGGCATCGTGGTCCTGACCAATGGCGGCGATGGCCGGCGGCTGATCAACGAAGTCGTCCGCGCCGTCGCAGCCGACTATGGCTGGCCGGACATCGCCGCCCCCGCGACCGAGGAGAAGGCCTTGTCGCTCGTCCAGCTTTCCAAGGCCGTAGGGCGTTTCGAGGGCGCTGGCCTCAACGTCGACCTCGACGCGCGACCGGGGGGATTGTTCGCGAGGTTCGTCGGCGTCCCCGCCTCCGACGCCGAACGCCTTGTCGCCCTTTCGCCCACGCGCTTTCGATCGGAATCGCTGGGCATCACGGTCGAGTTCGCGCCGGACTTTTCGAGCTTCACCTTCATCGACGGCGGCCCGCCGATGAAGGTGAAGCGATCCAGGCCAGCGCCCACGACGCAAGCGGACTGACCGGGCGGCAGTCGTCCTTACCGATCCGTGCGGCTGATGATCTTCGCCACGCCGTTCTTGGGAATGCCGATCATGTAGTTCGTCCCGCCCTTGCAGGTGACGCGCCAGGTCGGCACGCCGTCCTGGTCGGCGATGCGGGTCGAGCTGTCGACATGGTCGCAGGGCAAGGGCGCGTCCTGGAGCGCGCGGATGAAGGTCGCGCCGCGCTGGGCGTCGTTCTGGGCGAGCACGGCGGCGCTGTAGTTCACCTCGGCCGTGTTGCCGGCGGCGGGCTCGTCGGCGGCGTTGAGCGGCTCGGCGGTCACGGCGTCGTTGGCGGTCAGGTTGGTGTTGCTGGCGCCCCCGCAACCGGCAAGGGCCAGTGCGGCGAGCATCGGGACGATAATCCGCATCGCGGTTCCCCTAGAAAAGACGGTCCCGCAATCAATGCGGGACCGTAACCATTGTTCCGTCAGCGCTGATAGGCCTTGGGCAGCGCGCCTTCCTTCGGATCGAGATAGCGCTGGCGCAGCCGCGTCCAGCGGTTCTCGAGCGGCTGCTCGACACCGTCGATGAAGACGTTGACCGCCGAACTGCCGATCTCGAGCGGGTCGCCGTCCCAGATCACCACGTCGCCGCGGCGGCCGGGCTTGAGCGAGCCGAACTCGCCGCCGAGACCCAGCGCCTCGGCCGGCTTGGAGGTGATCGCCGCGAAGGCCGCGCCCCAGTCGAGCCCGGTCGCGCCGGGCACCTTGGTCAGCGCGACCAGGTTGCCGGCATATTGCTTCTCCCAGCGCGCCTGGCGGGCTTCGTCCTGGTTGATCGTGCCGATGCCGACCAGCACGCCCGCGGCGGTCATCCGGCCGATGTTCGACTGGCTGGCGGCAAGCTGCTCGAAGCTCTCGGGCAGGTCGTTGAGCGCAGTGGCGATCACCGGCACGCCGGCGGCCGCGATCTGCGACGCGACGGTCCAGCCCTCGGTCGCGCCGACGAACACCAGCTTGAGCGCCGGCATTTCCTTCTTGAGCTGCAGCAGGACCAGGATGTCCGACGCACGCTCGACATGGACGAGCAGCGGCATGCGGCCCTGCACCACCGGCACCAGTGCCTCGGCATCGGCGCGGGTGAGGAAGGCGTCCTTGCCGCGATGGGTGTAGCTGCCCGGCGCGCGGACATAGTCGCGGACCTCGAACAGCACGTTCTTCAGCGCGGCATAGGCGGCCGGGCGGCTGCCGCCCGCGGCGCGCGCGCCGGCCTCACCCCATTCCATGAACTGGAAGGCGCGCGGCTTGCTGACCGCGTCCATGTCCGATCCCAGGTCGATGATCGCGCCCTGACCGGCGAAGATCGAGCCGCGATTGTCGGGCGCGACCACGGCGCGGGTGATGCCCTCGGCCCGGTTGATCGCGATCGGGGTCGACTTGGGGTTGACCGCCGGGGTCACGTCGATCGCCGCATGGAAGGGCGTGCCGCTCGCGCCGGTGTCGTTGGTCTCGTCGACGCCATCGACCTCGACGATGCCGAGGCGGGTGAAGCCGGCGAAGATGCCGGGCGAGACCCATTTGCCGCCCGCGTCGATCACGCGAATGCCGGCGGGCACTGCGACGCCGGGGCCGGCGGCGACGACCTTGCCGTCGCGGATCACGACGGTGCCGCCATCGACCGGCTGGCCGCCGTCGCCGATGACGAGCTTCGCATTGGTGATCGCCACGGTCTGGGCCATGGCGGGGGTGGCAAACGCGACAGTCGCGAGGAGAGCAGCAGCGATAGCGCGCACTCCCTTTTCCCCGGCGAAGGCCGGGGCCCAGTCCTTGAAAGTCACGCGCCTTGGCGCGTCTTCGCGCGCACGCTTAGTCTGGACCCCGGCCTTCGCCGGGGAAAGGCTGATCGCCGAATCTGCGACGAGGCTATGGCAGAGCTTCTTCGTCATCACTTCACATCCCCCTCGCCCGGCTGGCCGAGCTCGAAATCGGAAACCGGGCGACGCTTCGGATCCTTGGAATCGTACATCAGCGCGCCATCGACCCAGACCATCTCCGGGCGGGTGTAGACGCTGAACGGATTGCCGTTCCACAGGATGACGTCGGCCATCTTGCCGGGCTTGAGGCTGCCGGTCTTGTCGGCGATGCCCAGGGCCTTGGCCGGGTTGATCGCCAGCCAGGTCCAGGCATGTTCCTCGCTGATGTTCATCCCCGCCTTGATGCCCGAGGCGCGGGCCTTGGCGACTTCCTGGTTCAGGCGCTGGGTGCCGTTGCCGTCGTCCGAATGGATCATCGCGCAGGCGCCTTCCTTGTCGAGGATGGCAAGGTTCTCGGGCACCGCGTCATAGGCTTCCATCTTGAAGCCGTACCAGTCGGCCCAGACCGCGGCGCAGGTGTTGTTGGCCTTGAGCAGGTCGGCGATCTTGTAGGCCTCCACCGCGTGGTGGAACGCCGAGACGTGGTAGCCGAACTCCTTGGCCATATCGAGGACGACGGCCATCTCGTCGGCACGGTAACAGTGGTTCTGGATGAGGATTTCGCCCTCCAGCACACCGCGAAGCGTATCCATCGCCAGATCCCGCGAAGGCGCCTCCCCGCCCTTCTCCTCATATTTGTCCCAGCGGCGCTTGTACTCGACCGCACGGGCCCAGGTCTGGCGGTCCACCGCGATGTTGCCCATGCGGGTGGAGGGCATGCGGCCCTTCGAGCCATAGACGCGCTTCGGGTTCTCGCCGCACGCCATCTTGAGGCCATAGGGCGCGCCGGGGAACTTCATCCCCTGCATGGTGCGCGCATAGACGTTCTTCACGACGACCGAGCGGCCGCCCATCAGGTTCGCCGAGCCGGGGAGGATCTGCAGCGTCGTGACGCCGCCATTGGCGAGCGCGCGGCCGAAGGCGGGGTCCTGGGGCCAGACGCTGTGCTCGGCCCAGACCTCGGCGGTGACCGGGCCGGTCATCTCGTTGCCGTCCGAATTGGCCTGCACGCCGGGCACCGGATAGTCGCCCATGTGGCTGTGGATGTCGATCACGCCGGGGGTGACGTACTTGCCGCGCCCGTCGATCACCGTGGCACCGTCGGCGGCGAGGTTCTGGCCCACCGCGACGATCTTGCCGTTGCGGAACAGCACCTGGCCGTTGTCGATCCGCCCGCCCTCGCCATCGAGCACGGTGACGTTGGTCAGCAGCGTCGGCGCGCCGGGATAGGCGTGATAGGTCGAGGGGAAGGGATCGTGATTATATCCCTTGCCCTTGCCCGGGCCGCTGGCGGCCGGAGCGGGGTCGGACGATGCGGATTGCGCCCTGGTGCTGCTTGAATCGCAGGCTGCGAGCCCTGCCAGCGCACCAAAGATGATTAACGTGCGGATCAAGCGACTCTCTCCCCCTTGCGTAACGGTGCGGTGATCGCGCAGGTACCGTGCACTTGGCAAGCCATGCTTCTTCGCAAAGAGACTGAACCACTCTGGACTATCCCCATTTTCTCTTGTGCTTGATTGGTGTTATTGACAGTTCCCGGAAGGGGAAGGTGCATCGTTGCGCGTCGCAATTGACCCTGCCGAGCCGTCTCGCGTGACGGCCCCCGTGAACCGGCGGGTCGCCATCGGGCTCGCCGCTTTCGGGCTGGCATGCAGCCTGACCGCATTCGCGGGATGGGTTTTCGACGCCCCCGATCTGCGCGGCTTCGGCTTCAACGACTTCCCAATCTGGCCCTGGACCGCGATCGGCTATGCCGCCCTCTCGCTGGGCTTCCTCGCTTCCTTCGTCGACCGCCGGCGCGTGGCGATGAACCTGCTCGCCATCCCGCTGGTGATCGCTTTCGTCTCGCTGTTCGAGCGCTGGACGGAGATCGACCTGGGCGTGGACCGGCTGCTCTTCCCCGACCAGATCGTCGATTTCGCCTTCCCGTCCCCGGGCCGCGTCGGGATCAACCCGGCGGCGGTGTTCCTCGTGCTCGGCCTGGCAGGACTGGGGCAATGCGTGCGCGACCTGGTGGCCAAGGAGATGCGCAGCCTGGTCGCGATGATCGCGCTGGGCCTGGCCGCCGCGGCGGCGATCATCATCCTGTTCTCGCATCCCGGCACGAGCCCCAGCGTGCCCCTGCTCACTACCTCCCTGCCCGCGGCGATCATCTCGATCTCGCTGGCGCTGGCGGCGATCGCCTGGAACAGCGGCTTCACCTGGATGCGCGCGCTGGCACGCGATCCCAGCAACCGGCGCGTGCTGCGCATCCTGCTCCCCGCCGCGCTGATCCTGCCGGTGCTGCCCGCGGTGCTGGAGCTGGTGCTGGCCCGGCGGATGGTGTTCGCGGCAGCGCCCGGCCAGCTGCTGGCGATGCTCGGCAACGTGCTGATCGTCGGCACCATCGCCTATTGGGCCGTCACCCGCGTCGCGCGCGAGCAATCCGCCCAGGTCGAACTCAGCGAGGCGATCGACGTCACCACCATGGCGCTCACCGCCCCGGACGGACGGATCGTCCACTGGTCGGAAGGCGCGGCCGAGCTGTTCGGCTGGACCGCCGAAGAGGCATGCGGGCAGAACAAGTATCTGCTGCTCCGCTCGCGCTGCGAGAGCCCCGAGTCCAGCCTGCCGCGCCGCCCCCAGGGCGAGGCGCTGGAACTGGTGGAGATCACCCGCGACGGCCGCGAGATCGCCATTCTCGAGCGCATCCACCGGGTGGAGATCGCGGGCCGCGAGCCGGTTATCGTCCACAAGATGACCGACATCTCCGACCGCGCCCAGACCGTGGCGGCACTGCGCGAGAGCGAGGAGCGGCTCGCCATCGCCACCGCCACGCACGAGGTGGGCGTGTTCGAATGGGACGTCGCTACAGGCCGGATGAGCTGGGCACCCGGTGCCGAGGAGCGGCTGGGCCTCGTGCCCGGCTCGGTCACCAGCTTCGACAGCTGGCGCAACCAGATCGAGCCCGAGGACGCGGAGGCGGTGATCGAGACGATCGAGCTGGCCGTCGCCGATCGCGCCCCGCGCTTCAGCTTCCGCTACCGGTTCAAGGAGCGCAACGGCTCGGTCCGCGCCGTTGAGGGCTCCTCGCGCGCCTTCTACGATACCGAGGGCAACCTGACCCGCACCATCGGCGCGATGCTCGACGTCACCGAGCGCGAGGAGCGCGAGGCCGCGCTGCGGCGCCGCGAGGCGCAGCTCCGCTCGATCATCGAGACCGTGCCCGAGGCAATGCTCGCGGTGGACGAGGAAGGCACGATCCGGGTGTTCAGCACCGCGGCGGAGGAGCTGTGGGGCTATCGCGCACACGAGGTGCTGGGCCATAATTTCTCGATGCTCACGCCCTATCCGCGCGACGCGGAAGCCGAGGTGGAGGCAGAGGCGGAATCGCGGCTGAGCGCCTTCCTGAAGGGGGACAAATCGCTCGAACCCGGCCAGACCATCGCCGCGGCGGGTCTCCACCGCGAGGGGGATCGCTTCCCGATGGAGGTCCGCGCCAGCGTCGCGCAGATCGACGGGCATTCGCTCTACACGCTGTTCGCCCGCGACCTGACCAAGCAGTTCGAGGCGGAGGAGCGGCTGAGCGAGCTGAACGCGGAGCTCGCCCATGTCGGCCGCCAGTCGGCGATGAGCGAGCTGGCCGCCGACATGGCGCACGAACTCAACCAACCGCTCGCCGCCACGTCGAATTTCCTCGCCGCAGCGCGTATGTTGCTCGACAAGGGAGAGGATTTCGAACGCGTAGGCGAACTCCTCCGCATGGCCAACGAGCAAACGTTGCGCGCAGGCGAAATCATCCGGCGACTGCGTAGCTTCACGATGCGGGGCGACGTCGATCTGCGGGTTACGCCGCTGGGGCCGACGATCCGAGATGCCGCCGATCTCGTCCTCATAGGAACCAGCCAGTTCAATATAAGGCTGACTTACGATCTCGACCCCGACGTGCCCTGCGTCTTCGCGGATCGTGTGCAGGTGCAGCAAGTCGTAGTCAATCTTCTGCGCAATTCTATAGATGTTCTTCGCAAACAGGATGCGATCGATCGCCGGATCACGGTAAGTTCGCGCAAGTCCAGCGAAGATATGATTGCAATAGAAATCGCTGATAGCGGCCCAGGCATACCGGAACCAATGCTCGACCAACTCTTTTCTCGTTTCACGACGACGAAGAAAGAGGGCGCAGGAATGGGTATTGGACTTTCTATCAGCAAGCGTATCATCGAGGCTCATGGTGGGACGCTGAGCGCGGAAAATCGGCCAGAGGGTGGCGCGGTCTTCCGGTTCACGTTACCGACCACGGAACAGGGTGGAGAGTAGATGACAAAAACGGTCTATATCGTGGACGACGACGATGCCGTCCGTGCCTCGCTGCACAGCCTCCTTTCTCTCCGATCAGATCTGGTGATCCGGGCGTTTCGCTCGGGAGACATATTCCTGGAATCGCTGCCGGACCTCGATCCGGGCGTCCTCCTGCTCGATTTCCACATGCCGGGATCAACCGGCCTGGACGTGCTCCAGGCGGTGGGCAACGATCCGAAGTTCGTGGCGATCATCCTGACCGGACAGGGCAATGTCGGGCTGGCGGTGCAGGCGATGAAGGCGGGCGCGCTCGATTTCATCGAGAAGCCCTATGAGGCCGAGTTCCTGATGACGGCGATCGACCTCGCCTTCTCGCGGCTCGAGGAAGGCAATGAGGCGGCGTCGCGGGTCAACGTCGCCGAGACGAAGATCGGCAAGCTCTCGCCGCGCGAGCGGGACGTGCTGAAGGGCCTGATCGAAGGGCGATCGAACAAGATCATCGCCTATGAGCTCGACATCAGCCCGCGCACGGTGGAGATCTACCGCGCCAACCTGATGGAGAAGCTGGAAGTGCGCAGCCTTTCCGAGGCACTGCGCATCGCCTTTGCCGCAGGCATGTTCCCCAAGAACTGAACAGGGAGCCGGGGTCCCCGCAGGGACCCTGGCCTTCAGCGCTCCGGATAGCCCCAGCCGGGCAGCATTGCCTCAATGGCAAAGGCTGCGTCGTCGCGGGCGACCCGCGGCGGCGCTGCGTCGGTCGCTACGCCGCCGATCACTGCGATCTCCCGCCAGCGCGTGTCGGCGCGAAGGGCAGCCTCGCCGCCGCTGCGCCCGGCAAGCGCGACATCGTCGATGATCAGCACCGGCCCCTTGGCGAGCCAGCGCTCGACGCGCGGATCGTCTATGTCATGGATCGTCACGAGGTCCGCGCCCGCCATCGACAGACGCGCGATCAGCGTGCTGCGGAGGCCCGCCTCACGCACAACCAGCACCAGCAATGGAAATGACGGGCTCACTCGGCCCTCCTGCATTTGCGACCCGGACTTGCTGCCCGCGGATGGTGGGATGTATGCGGGATCCTGCAGGTCCCACCATCCGTGGCTTCTACCTAAAGGTCTCGCCGCAATCGCGAATCAGAAGCTGAGGGTCAGGTCTGCGTGCACGAACTTGGTGTCGCTGGTGTGCGGTGCGTTGGGCGCATCGTGCAGGAAAGCACCCTTGGCGAGCCAGGCCGAGCCGAGCTCGAAGCGCAGCTTCTGCGGAACCAGCCAGCGGCGCGCACGCAACTCGAACTGGACGCCGCCAAAGGTGTCGGTCTTGCCGGTCCGGTCGATCACGCCAGTCGAAGCGAAGCTGTCGACTGCCGAGGCTAGCCATGCGCCACGCACCGATGCCATCAGGTCGAGCCGCTTCGACGGACGCGCCTCGAAGCGGACGCCCGGCGAGACGATATTGGCGCGGCCAAACGCACCGTAGAGCGAGAGCGGGCCGAAATCGGCACGGCGCGCACCGTACAGCGTGTCAAAGCGCGTGAAGGTGTTCGGATTGGCCGTCTCGCCGCTGGCATAGTCGAACAGCGCGGCGACGCGCGGTGCCCATTTGCCGCTAAAGGTCCAGCCGCTCTCGGCATGAACGAAGCCGGCGCGGACCTTGAGGTCGCGCACATCGGTGACTGCGGCGGTGGCGCGGGCCAAGCCGCGCTGCAGCGCCGCCTCCACCTCATAATCGAGCGCATTCTTGGCCGGCGCCCGGCGCAGGCGCGCGCCGAAGGTGACGAGGCGGCGGTTGCGCGTCGGATGGGTGGTGCGGTCATGCTCGATCAGGCGGAAGCCATAGGTCTCGAGCGAGGTGTTGCCGTAGAGCTTGGCCAGCATCGCGTTGCCGCCGAAGAATTCGATGTTTTCCGTCGCACGGTCTAGCTGGACCTTGTTGTCGTAGATATCGGCGGGAGTTTCAGGCAGCGCGGTGAAGGGGCGGGTCCAGAACAGGACCAGCTGGTTCTTGTTCTTGTCCTTCGCCTCAAGCTTGGCGCCCAGATAGGTGGGCACGCCGTTCGGGAAGTCGGTGCGGCCGACGAGGCGGCTCGCGCCGATGTCCATCGCGAACTTGCCGCCGGTGATCTGCACGCCCTTGACCGGACGCCAGGCGAGATAGGCCTGGACCGGCTCGAGGTCGTTGATCTCGCTGGTGCGCACCGAGCTCTTGTCGCTCTCGCCATAGCCACGCGCATCCACCACTTCGCCGACCAGCGTGAAAGCGCCGATCTCCGCCTTCGCCGCCACCATGGTGCGGAACGAGAGGAAGCTGTCGCTCTCTGGCATGTTCGGGCGGAACTGGCCGTCGATCGTCTCGGCGCGGACGCGGACGCTGCCGGTCACGCTGAGCTTGACCTTATCCTGGGCAAGCGCCGGCGCAGCGGAAACGAAAGGCAGGATCGCCGCGCAGGCGAGAGAGAGGCGGGCAGAACGGGACACGGGGAACTCCGGAAATGGTTACCCGTCGAATTATAGGATGATCCGTAAACTCCAGACCCCACCCTGTGGAAACTACGCAGTCCGGGAACGGGTCCGCACTTGTTCCTATAATGAAGGGTATTTTCGCGCCCGTCAGGGCTCCCTCTGTCAATCGCGGTGCCCGTCACGAGGGGTGCCGGAAGCTAGTGGAATTAAGAATGCTCGGCACAATCAACAGCTGGCCCCTCGCAAAGAAGATGCTGGTGGCCTTTGCCCTTATCGGCACCCTGGTCCTGGGCCTGGGTATCAACGGCTATGTGTCGAACAAGACGCTGAGCGGCGTTGCCACGCGTCACGTCGAGAATGGCATCACCGGGCTTTCCGGCCTGACCGACGTTCTCGCCGACATCCGCGAACTCCGGATCATCGTCTACAGCTATTACAACGCCGCGACCCCCAAGGACGAGGCGAGCCTGGTCGAGCGCCGCGCCAAGGGCGAGGCCAAGCTGCTGGCGGACATCGATGCCTATCGCAAGGTGGCCGGCAGCGACTTCAGCGCCGATGTCGACGGCCTGCGTGCCCGGGCGACCGAGCTGATCGAGGCCAACAAGATCATCTTCGACCTGCGCGCCGCGAACGACCTGGAAGGCGCGGTCAAGGCGATCAAGGGTGTCGGCAAGGAAAAGTCGCACGACGCGATCGAGGCGGCGGACAACCTGCTGACCAAGACGCGCGAGCGCTCGGCCAAGGACAATGAATATGGCGAGGGCCAGACGACCTTCGCGCTGGTGATGACGATCCTGCTCTCGCTGGTCTCCTTCGCCGGCCTGGGCGGCATCTGGCTCGCGATCAACCGCACCGTCGCCAACCCGATGGCCAAGCTGACCGAAGCGACCACCGTACTCGCCCAGGGTGGCGAGGCCGAGGTGCCGAGCCGCGACCGCAAGGACGAGCTGGGCCAGATCGCCAATGCCGTCGAGCAGTTCCGCCTGGGCACCAAGACCCGCGCCGAGGCCGATGCCCGCCAGGCCGCCGAGCTGCGCGAAGTGATGGACACGCTGCGCGAGACGCTGCAGGCGCTGAGCCGCGGCGACCTGACCGCCGAGATCACCGCCGCCTATCCGGCCGCCTATGCCGAGCTGAAGACCAACTTCAACGAAGCGGTCACCAGCCTGCGCACGCTGATCGGATCGGTGATGGAATCGACCGCCGCGATCAACACCGGCTCGAGCGAGATCGCCTCGGCCTCGGAAGACCTGGCGCGCCGCACCGAAGCCAATGCCGCGAGCCTCGAAGAGACTTCGGCCGCTATCGCCCAGATGGACGAGCGCCTGAAGGCGATGGCAGGCTCTGCCGGCCGCACCGTGGAGCGTGCCGACGGCGCGATCACCACCGTATCGGGCGGCCGCGCGATCGCCGACGAAGCGGTGCAGGCGATGACCCGCGTGGCGGACAGCGCCAAGGGCATCGACTCGGTCATCGAGGGCCTGGACAAGATCGCCTTCCAGACGCGCGTTCTCGCGATGAACGCCGCCGTCGAGGCAGGTCGCGCCGGCGAGGCGGGCCGTGGCTTCGCGGTGGTCGCCGACCTGGTCTCGGCCCTGGCGATGCGCGCCGAAGAGGAAGCCGGCCGCGCCCGCGACCAGCTGACCGCCACCCAGACCGACATCGTCGCGGCGGTGGAGATGGTCGAAAAGGTCGATGGCGCGCTCGCCAACATCTCGGGCGATGTGAGCGAAGTCCATTCGCTGCTCGCCGAGATGGCGACCGACAACCAGGCCCAGTCGACTGCGATCACCCAGATCAGCGCCGCGATCGGCATGATGGATCAGGGTACCCAGCAGAACGCCGCGATGGTCGAGCAGACCTCGGCAGCGGCGCGCAACCTGAGCTCGGAAGTCAGCTCGCTCGCCGAGCAGGCAAGCCGCTTCACCGTCGGCGCCGCCACCGCGGCACGCCCGGCGATGCGCCCGGCCCCTACTCCCACCCCTTCGCGGCCGGCCAAGCCGATCGCCAAGAAGAACGCGACCTATGTTTCCCCGGTGAAGGCCCTGCCCATCACCACAGCTGCCAGTGGCGACGACGACTGGACGTCGTTCTGACGCCGTGACGCATCGATCCTAACCAACTGTGGAAGCGGGCTCGGGGGAGAGCCCGCTTCTTTTTGCAGGAGTGCAAAACCATGAACCTTCTCGCGAAGTTCAAGATTCCAACAAAGATCCTCGCGCTCGTGATCATGATCGCGGGCGTGGGTTTCGCCGTATCGCTGTTCGGCACCAACTCGCTCGACTCGATCACCGCGAAATATTCGACGCTGGTCGAAGAGCAGATGCCCGTTTCCACCGCGATGGCCCGCGCCAATCGCCGCGGCACCGACATCGCCTACGCCGCCTATCGCGCGCTCGCCTATGACGGCGGCTCCAGGGAAGCACGCGAGACGGTCGGCAAGGAGCAGGCAAGCTTCGATTCGGCCAACAAGCTGTTCGACAACGCCGTGCAGCTCCAGCCGGAACTGAAGCCGCAGATCGAGGACTTCCGCACGCGGATGGCCAAGGTCCATGAACTCGCCGCCCGCGCCATCCAGTTCGGCCTGCGCAACGACAACGACAACGCCCGCTCGACGCTCGCCGAGATGGACCCGCTGATGAACGCGCTCGCGGCGGACATGGTCAAGTTCAACGACGCGATCATCGCCGACGGCAAGAAGGAATCCGACACGCTTTCGGACTCGGCCGACGCGACTTCGACGCTGATGCTGACGATCAGCATCATCTCGACCCTGCTCGCGCTGGGCGTGGCCTTCATCGTCTCGCGCGCCGGGATCACCCAGCCGCTTGCACGCCTGCAGGACACCATGCGCACCCTCGCCGGCGGCAACAACCGCGTCGACGTGCCGGGCACCGACCGCAGCGATGAGCTGGGCGACATGGCCAAGACCGTCCTCGTCTTCCGCGACGCCGCTCAGGCCCAGGAAGCCGCCGCCGCCGCCAAGGCCAAGGCCGATGCGGAGCAGAAGATGGTCGTCGAGACGCTCGGCGACAATCTCGGCGACCTCGCCAAGGGTGACCTGACCGCGTCGATCACCCGCGAGTTCCCGGGCGAATACATCCAGCTCAAGACCAACTTCAACGAAGCGGTCAGCAGCCTGCGCACGCTGATCGGCTCGGTGATGGAATCGGCCGCGACCATCAACACCGGCTCGACCGAGATCGCCCAGGCTTCGGAAGACCTGGCACGCCGTACCGAGAGCAACGCTGCGTCGCTCGAGGAGACCTCGGCCGCGATCAGCCAGATGGACCAGCGCCTGAAGGTGATGGCGGGCTCGGCCGGCCGCACCGTGGAGCGTGCGGACGGTGCGATCAGCACCGTCTCGGGCGGCCGCGCAATCGCCGACGAGGCGATGCAGGCGATGACCCGCGTCAGCGACAGCGCCAAGGGCATCGACAGCGTCATCGAAGGTCTCGACAAGATCGCCTTCCAGACGCGCGTTCTGGCGATGAACGCCGCCGTCGAAGCTGGCCGTGCCGGTGAGGCCGGCCGTGGCTTTGCGGTGGTCGCCGATCTCGTCTCGGCCCTGGCGATGCGCGCCGAAGAGGAAGCCGGCCGCGCCCGCGACCAGCTGACCGCCACCCAGACCGACATCGTCTCGGCCGTGGATGCGGTGCAGAAGGTCGATGGCGCCCTGGCCAACATCTCGAGCGACGTGGGCGAAGTGCACACGCTGCTCGCGGAGATGGCAGCGGACAACCAGGCCCAGTCGGCCGCGATCACCCAGATCAGCACCGCGATCGGCACGATGGATCAGTCGACCCAGCAGAACGCCGCGATGGTCGAGCAGACCTCGGCAGCGGCGCGCAACCTGAACACGGAAGTGAACGCGCTTTCGGAGCAGGCCAGCCGCTTCACCGTCGGCGCCGCCACTGCGGTGCGCCCGGCGATGCGTCCGGCCCCGACGCCTACCACCCGGGCGCCGAAGCCGGCCGCGAAGAAAACCGGTTATGTCTCCCCGGTGAAGGCGCTTCCTGCCGCCGCGATGGACGGCGGGGACGACTGGGCCAGCTTCTGAGCCCTGTTCCCAACGCGAGAAAAGGGGCGTCCCGGCTTCGGCCGGGGCGCCCTTTTCTTTGGCCTGCGCCCCGTTTGGCCCAAGCCCTTTTCCTGTGGCCGCAGCTCAGGCTCGAAGGCTGAAGACCAGCAGCCCTGCCCCGATAGCCAATTGCACCATTGCGATCAGCCAGAGCCGGGCCGTGAAGGGTTGCTTGCGGGTCTTGTGGCGGAACAGCCGACGCGCCGCGAACGCACCCGGCGAGCCGCCGATCAGGGCCAGGCCGAGCAGATCGGCTTCGGGAATGCGCCGGGCGCCGGCGATTGCACGCCTTTTGTCCTGCCAGAAACGCAGGATCGTCCAGAGATTGACGAGAAGGACCCAAATGAAAACGGCGATTGGCATCGGCCGCTCCTAGCCGGGATATGGACCAACGAAAAAGGGCGCCGCGGCTTTCGCCGGGCGCCCTTTTTCTTCAGCCGGATCGCAGGATCAGGCGGCGACGCGTTGCGGAACGCGCAGGCCTTCCATGATCATCCGGTTCACTTCGATCAGCTCGCGGATACGCTCGCGACCGGCGATCACGTCGCTGGTGAAGCGATCGACCCAGAGGCCGAGCGAGACGATCTGCGCGCGCAGATCGCGCGGCAGGCCGTTATTGGGATCGTTGCAATCGTTGCTGAAGGCGTTCCACATCTCACGGTTTCGATGCAGCGACGGCATCAGCAGCGCGCCCTTCGCGCCCCGCTCTTCCGCTTCCATCATCTCGCCGGTGATCTCGCCCAACAGCCTGAGCTCTGCCGAGCGCGGCGTTTCGGCCCGGGCACGGGCCGCCTGATAGGCACTAAGGGTCATGCTCGCTCCATTTGCTTGACCCTTCATTCTAGGACGATTGCGAACGTTCCGGTCGCACACATCCTATAAGATTAGTGCGCCCTCCCGAAAATGCGGGCGCGCATCCGGGGAAAATCATTGGCCAACACCATAATTCCGCACGCGCTGCCGACTGCGCTCGACGCCTATCCCGGCGTGAAGCTGCTGTCGCTCGACTGCTTCGACACGCTGCTGTGGCGCGACGTGCACGCCCCGCGCGACCTGTTCGGTGCGCTGGGCGAAGCCAACCTCCTCCAGCGCGGCTGGGCCGAGAAGACCGCGCGGAGCACCGCTGCGGTCCGCCACAAGCGCAACGAAGTCCATATCGACGAGATCTATGCCGAGTTGATGCCGAATGCGAGCATCGCCGAGCGCCGCGCCGCGGTGGAGAACGAGATCGACACCGAAGCGCGCCACTGCTTCGCCTTCAGGCCCACCGTCGAGTTGATGCGCGTCGCCAAGGCGCGCGGCATCGAGACGATCATCGTCTCCGACACCTATCTGGACGACAAGCAGCTGCGCCGCCTGATCGCCAAGGCGGCGGGCGAGGAAGTCGCCGGCCTGATCGGCCGCATCTTCTGCTCGTCGCACTATGGCAGGGCCAAGGGCGAAGGCCTGTACGAGCCGGTGCTCAAGGCACTCAAGGTCGATCCGGGCAAGATCCTGCACATCGGCGACAACTTCAATGCCGACGTGAACGGCGTGGCGCCGTTCGGCGTCAACACGCTGCACCTGAAGCAGTTCACTCGGGACAGCGAACAACGCATTCGGCTGGAGAGCGCGATCAGCAGCTTCTTCCACCCGACTGCGGCTGGCGTGGCGCTTACCCATCAGCCGCACCGCGCGACGATCTCGGCGATCGAGCCACAGCTGGCCGACCCCGCCGAGGCCCTCGGCTACACCACGCTGGGCCCGGTGCTGAATGGCTTCGACCGCTGGCTGGAGGATGAGGCTAAGGCACTGCAGGCGCGGCACGGCGGCACCGTCCATTCGGTGTTCCTGATGCGCGACGGCTATCTTCCCCAGCTGGTCCACCAGGCGCGCGGCGGCACCAGCCATGCCGTGGAGATCAGCCGCGCAACCGGCACCGCCGTCTCGCTCACCGACGCGAAGGCAGTCGAGCGCTACCTGCAGCGCGAGATCATGGGCGATCTGGCCACGGTGGCGAAGCAGCTGATGCTCCCCGCGCCCGAGGCCGCCAAGCTGGTCAAGGACTTCCCCCGCCCCGGCGCCTTCCTGAAGGCGATCCAGGATCCCCAGCGCATGCGCCGCATCACCGCCGCATCGCGTGCCTTTGGCGAGCGGATGATCGCGCATGTCCGCAAGATGGTGAACCCGGCACCGGGCGATACGCTGATGCTGGTTGATCTCGGCTATAATGGCTCGGTCCAGAACGATGTCGAGGCGCTGCTCGTCCGCGAGCTCGGCGTGAAGGTCGCCGGCCGCTATCTGCTGTTCCGCGAGCAGTCGCTGAGCGGCCTCGACAAGAAGGGCTTCATCGGCGACGACCATTATGACTGCGCCGCGCTGGAGGCACTGTGCGCGAACGTCGCCGTGCTCGAGCAGCTCTGCACCGCGGCGCAGGGCTCGGTGATCGATTACGAGCCGGACGGCACCTCGATCCGCCGCGGCAGCTCGATCAAATCGCTCCAATCGGCGGTCCGCGACCGCGTCCAGGCCGGCTGCCTGCGCTTCGTGCGCGACGAAGGCAGCCCGGTGATCCGCGCCGTTCCCCCGGCGGACCTCGCTACCATGTGGCGCCGCGCCGCCACCGGCGTGCTCGGCCGGCTGATGTACGTGCCGATCGAAAGCGAGCTGACGGTACTCGGCGAATTCGAGCACGACCTCAATATGGGCGTGGACAACACAGTGTCGCTGTTCGACCAGGGCATCGCCCGGCGTGGCCTGCGCCAGCGCGGCCTGAGCTACATGAAGAGCGCCGACCGCATGTACCTGCCGGCGGAGCTGCACGGCGAAGGCCTGGCGGTGAAGCTGAGCCTGCTCGCCCAGCGCCGCTTTTCACTGCCGCTCAAGTACCAGGACTTTGTCGACAACACGATCGCGCTGCCGCTGATCGTCGCCGACGGCAACCAGGTCTCGACGGGCTCGGTCACCGCCACGCCCACGCATGACGGCTACTACCTCGCGCCCATCCCGATCGGCGACAGCCGCTTCTCGGTCGGCGTGCAGTTCGGCCAGCTCTATGACTATGTGCAGGTCGAAAGTGCCAGCTTCATGCCGGTCGAGCGCTTCCTGAGCGACGAGCCGCATCCCGACGGCAACGAGGAAGTCGATGCCGCGCCTTCGCTCGAAGGCATGGAGCAGGTCGCCCCGCATCTCTTCCACTGCGAGAACGAGTTCGGCTTCATGATGGTCCCTCCGCCGCCGCGGCGGGGCGACCGGCCGATGATGCTCGCCCTGGTGTTTCGCCCCATCGCCGCGCGCCAGGCCGCGGCGCCCCAAACAGCACCCCACATCTTCGCAGGAGCCAACGCATGACTCTTCTGATCCATTCCATGTCGGAATTCTCGGACATCATTCTCCACGCCCTGCAGATCGCCGGCGTCCGCCACATCGCCGAGGTCGGCGCCGAGTTCGGTGGCACCTCGCAGCAGCTCGCCGCCTATGCCCGCGTGGCCGGCGGCAGCCTGACCAGCATCGATCCGGCGCCCAAGAACGAGTTCCTCGCCTGGGTGGCGCAGACCCCCGAGGTGCGCCACATGCCGGAAGCCAGTCATGACGCGATGCCCAAGCTGTCGAACATCGACGCCTGGGTGATCGACGGCGATCACAACTACTACACCGTGATCGAGGAGCTCCGCATCGCCAACCGGCTGGCGCTCCGCGATGGCAAGCACCTGTTCGCGCTCATGCACGACGTCTCCTGGCCCTGCGCCCGCCGCGACTGCTATTATGCGCCTGACCGTATCCCGGCCGAGCATCGTCACCCCTATAGCTACGAAGCGGGCGTGACCCTTGGCGATCCGCAGCTGCACAAGGATCGTGGCTTCCGCGGATGCGGCAGCTTCGCCTGGGCACTGCACGAAGGCGGCCCCCGCAACGGCGTGCTGACTGCGGTAGAGGACTTCCTCGACGAGGCGCGCAGCGAGGAGCGGCCGATCGCATGGGCGCATGTGCCCGCCGTGTTCGGCCTTGGCATCCTGTTCGACAGCTCGGCACCCTGGGCGCCGGCGCTCGCCGAGATGATCGTGCCCTGGCACAACAACAAGCTGCTCGATGCGCTCGAGACCAACCGGCTGCGCAACTACCTGGCCGTCATCGACTGGCAGGACCGCACCGCGGCCGCGGCTTAACCAATTTGCCGGTGCGGGCGCACCGCACCGGCAAATCCTTCCTATAATTCTGGAAACAACAGGGACATCGGGCGAACCGCCATGCTAAACGGCGTAGGTTTCATCATCATTCTCGTTTGCGTGTTCGGCAGCTTCATGATGTCGGGCGGCAAGTTCGAGATCATCTCGCATGCGTTGCCGCACGAGATGATGGCGATCGCTGGGGCCTCCATCGGGGCCTTCATCGTCGCCAATTCGATGTCGACGGTGAAGAAGGCCGGCGCGGGCATCATGCGCTCGTTCAAGGGCGGCAAGTGGAAGGCGCAGGACTATAAGGACCTGCTCACCCTGATGTTCACCGTGCTCTCCACCTTCAAGAAGGGTGGTGCCACGGCGCTCGAGCCGCATCTGGACAAGCCTGAGGAGAGCAATCTCTTCACGCCCTATCCGCGCCTGCTCAAGGACCACCACCTGATCGAGTTCATCTGCGACTATCTGCGCATGATGACGGTCAACTTCGAGGACCCGCATCAGATCGAGGCCGCGATGGACGCGGACATCGAGAAGCATCACCACGAAGAGGCCGGCCCGCAGCACGCGCTGCAGATCATGGCCGACGGCCTGCCCGCGATCGGCATCGTCGCCGCGGTTCTGGGCGTCATCAAGACCATGGGCTCGATCGACCAGCCGACCGAGATCCTCGGCGCGATGATCGGCGGCGCGCTCGTCGGTACCTTCCTGGGCGTTCTGCTGAGCTACTGCGTGGTGGGTCCGCTCGCCTCCAAGCTGCTCGAGACGATCGATGCCGACCACAAGCCCTTCCAGGTCGTGAAGACGGCGATCGTCGCCTACGCCCAGAACCAGCCGGTCCAGGTGGCGATCGAGATCGCCCGCCGCATGACCCCGTCGGCCTATTCGCCGACCTTCCAGCAACTCGAAACCGCACTTGACGAGGCCAAGAATGGACCAGCCCCTGCAGCTGCCTGACGCCGAGGAGCGCGCGCTGCGCCTCCCCGCCCATGGCACCACCGTTACGGCCGAAGACCTGCGCGTGCGCCTCGTGCTCGCCGCGGATCTCGACGACACGATCGAGATCGACGCGTCGGAAGTCGAGAGCGTCGGCCAGGCCGTCCTCCAGCTCCTCGTCGCCGCGCGCGCCGAGGCCGCGAGCAACGGTCAGCTATTCCGCATTGCCAACCCCAGCCCTGCATTTGTCGATCGCGTGAACCGCTGCCAGCTGGCTGCGGCGGTCGGCCTCGATACCGGAGACGTCCAGTGAGCAAGTTGATCCTTACCGTCGACGATTCGGCGAGCATGCGCATGCTGCTCAAGACGTCGCTGACCGCACAGGGCTTTCGTATCGAGAGCGCCAATGACGGCGAGCACGGCCTCGAGCGCATGCACGAGGTGAAGCCCGACCTGCTCATCACCGACATCAACATGCCGAAGATGGACGGATTCGAACTGATCGAGGCGGTGCGTGCGCTGAACGAGTTCCGCGGCACGCCGATCCTGGTTCTTTCGACCGAATTCTCGGACGAGAAGAAGTCGCGTGCCCGTTCGGCCGGCGCGACCGGCTGGATCACCAAGCCGTTCGAAGCCACCAAGCTGGGGGCGGCCATCCGCCGCGTGTGCCCGTGAGCGACGAACTCGACGAAATCCAGGCGATCTTCTTCGAAGAATGCGCCGAAGGTCTGGTGACCGCCGAACAGGGCCTTTCGGCCATGCAGGCCGGCGACGTCTCGGCCGAAGTCATCGCGGGCGTGTTCCGCGCGGTCCACTCGATCAAGGGCGGCGCCGGCGCGTTCGGCCATGCCGACCTGACCGCCTTCGCGCACAAGTTCGAGAACGTCCTCGACGAAGTGCGCGGCGGCAAGATCCCGCCGAGCCCCGGCGTGGTCAAAGTCATGCTGAGCGCCTTCGACATCCTGACCGACCATGTCGAATCCGCCAAGGGCCTGGCCCCGCGCCCGGCCGACGAGGCCGCGCTGGCCGCGCTCGAGCAGGTCCTCGCCAACAAGGGTGCCGATGACGGCGCGCCCGCCGCCAGCGCTCCGGCACCGGCCGCCCCGGTCGTGGCGGAGGCGCCTGCCGCGCCTGCGGCCGAGGAAGCGGACGAATATGGCTTCGTGCCGATGGCCGTCTCGCTCGACGATTTCGACGCGCCTGCCGAGGCTCCGGCCGCGGCCGACGCCGCCTGGATCGTCACCTTCAAGCCGTCGCGCGCCGCGCTCGCCAATGCCGGCGAGCCGCTGCTGATCATCCGCGAGCTCGAGACGCTCGGCGCCGAGATCGTCGCGGTCGACACCGAGACGGTGCCGCCGCTGCGCGACCTCGATCCCGAGGACGCCTATTTCACCTGGACGCTGCGCGTTCCGGGCGAGATCGCCGAGGGCGACATCAACGACTGCTTCGACTTCGTCGCACCGGATTCGCTCGTGCAGGTCCGCCGTGACGAAGCCCCTGCCCCGGCCGCCGCGCCGGTGGTGGAGGCACCCGCCGCCGACACCGGTGCCGACGAGTTCGGCTTCGTGCCGGTGAGCGCTCCGATCGAGGACTTCGCCGCCGAGATGCAGCGCGTCGTCGAGACGATCGCCGCCGCTTCGCCGCCGATCGGCAGCGTCGAGACGCCGTCCATCGCCCCCAAGGCGGGCGGCGACGCGGCCCAGCAGACGATCCGCGTGGATCTCGGCAAGCTCGACCTGCTGCTCAACCTGGTCGGCGAGCTGGTGATCCGCAACTCGATCCTGGCCGACCGGCTCTCGCCGGCCGATCGCCAGCGCGTGGAACTCCCGGAACTGGCCCGCCTGACGCGCCAGATCCAGGACAATGTCATGTCGCTGCGCGCCCAGCCGATCAAGCAGGCCTTCAGCCGCGTGCCGCGCATGCTGCGCGACCTCTCGGTCGAGACCGGCAAGACGATCAACCTCGAGACGTACGGTGAGACCACCGAAGTCGACAAGGGCGTGATCGAGAAGATCGGCGATCCGCTGACCCACATGATCCGCAACGCCGCGGACCATGGCCTCGAGAGCGCCGAAGAGCGCATCGCGGCGGGCAAGGACCCGGCCGGCACGATCAAGCTCTCGGCCGAGCAGCGCGGCGCCCGCATCTTCGTGCGCGTCCAGGACAATGGTCGCGGCATCAACCGCGAGCGCGTCAAGGCCAAGGCGATCGAGAAGGGCATCATCAGCGCCGACGCGGTCCTCTCCAACGAGGAGATCGACCAGCTGATCTGCGCGCCGGGCTTCTCGACCGCGGAGACGATCTCGAACATCTCGGGTCGCGGCGTGGGCATGGACGTGGTCCGCTCGAACGTCGAGGCGCTGGGCGGCCGCGTGGAAATCCACTCGGTTCCGGGCGAAGGCACCACCTTCACGATGATCCTGCCGCTCACCCTGGCGATCCTGGACGGCATGATCGTCCGCCTCGCCGGCCAGCGCTTCGTGCTGCCGCTCGCGCATGTGCTCGAGACGGTCCAGCCCGAGCCTGGCCAGGTCAAGCGCACCTCGCCGGACAGCGAAGTGATCGACATGCGCGGCGAATATGTGCCGGTGAAGCGTGCGACCGAGATCTTCGGCCTCAACGACGACCGCGCGGTCGAGGACAGCCTCGTCGTGATCGTCGAGAGCGAGGCGCACGGCAAGGTCGGCCTGGTCGTCGATACCATCGATGACCGCCGCGAAGTGGTGATCAAGAGCCTCGACCAGAACCTGCACCCGATCCGCGGCCTGGGCGGCGCCACCATCCTGGGTGACGGCTCGATCGCACTGATCCTCGACATCGAGGCGCTCGTCGCCTCCACCAACCGCTACACGCCCAAAGGAATGGCAGCATGACCACCACCAACGACAACGCCGGTACCGACCGCAAGATCGTTACCTTCTCGCTCGCCCAGCAGACCTTCGGGATCGACATGCGCGCGCTGATCGAGATCCGTGAATGGGACGAGCCGACGCCGCTCCCCAACGTCCCGGGCTTCATCAAGGGCGTGACCAACCTGCGCGGCAACGTGATCCCGGTGGTCGGCCTGGCCGAGCGCCTGGGCTGGGAGCCGAGCGCGATCCATGCCCGCTCCTGCGTGCTGGTCGTCAACATCGCGGGCAAGCAGGCCGGCTTCCTGGTCGACGAAGTCAACGACATCGTCGCGATCGGCGAGACCGAGATCCAGCCGGCCCCCGAGGTCGAGACGATCGAGCCGAGCGTGATCGCCGGCCTGGTCCGAATCGCCACGCGCCAGAAGGACGGCACGCGGGACGAGAAGGGCACCATGGTGCTGCTGCTCGACCTCGACGCGCTGAGCCTGACCAAGCACCTGGATCTCGCAGCGTGACCGCCGCCGGGGGCGCCCTGGCGCCTGCCGGCGTCGCAACGGCCATGTCGGCAGCGAGCAACGCGGAGCTCACGCCCCGCGACTTCGCCGCCATCGCCGCGATCATGCACGAGGATGCGCGCATCGCGTTGAGCGAGGCAAAGACCACGCTCGTCCAGTCGCGCCTGGGGCGCCGGCTGCGCGAGCATGGCCTGGCCAAGTTCTCCGAATATGTCGCGCTCGTGCAGAGCGACCCGGTGGAACGCCATGCGATGGTGGTGGCGCTGACCACGAACCACACGCATTTCTTCCGCGAACCGCATCACTTCGATCATTTCCGCGAGACCGTCCTGCCCGTGCTCAAGCGCAAGCAGGGTCCGATCCGGATCTGGTCGGCGGGCTGCTCGTCGGGCGAGGAGGTCTACACGATCGCCATGTGCCTGCTGGGGACGGACCGTTCGTCCGCGTCCTGGCTGCGCAACGCCGATGTCCGCCTGCTGGCGACCGACATCGCTCCGCACGTGGTGGAATCGGTGCGTCGCGGCTTCTATGCGGACAATGTCGCCGAAGCCGTGCCCGAGCCCTATCGCAGCCTGTGGATGAAGCCCGTGCAGGGCGGCTACCAGATGGCCGAGGAGGCACGTTCTCTGGTGACCGCGAAGGTGCTCAACCTGTTCGAGCCCTGGCCGCTCAAGGCCGCGTACGACGTGATCTTCTGCCGCAACGTGATGATCTATTTCGGGGATCCCGCGAAGGAAGAGCTGGAGGCGGGCTTCGTCAACCAGCTGGCTCCGGGCGCACACCTGTACATCGGTCATTCCGAGCGGCTGATTGGCCCGGCGGCGCGCCACATGCGTTCCTGCGGGCACACCATCTACCAGAAGCCGGAGATACACTGATGGCGCCGGTACGCACGCTGATCGTCGACGACAGCGCCTCGATGCGCGCGACGCTCAACCGCATGCTCTCCGCCGATCCCGCCATCGAGGTGGTCGGCATGGCCCCCGAGCCGTTCGCGGCGCGGGAGATGATCAAGACGCTCAACCCCGACGTGCTGACGCTCGACGTCGAGATGCCGGGGATGGACGGGCTGTCGTTCCTCGAGCGCATCATGCGCCTTCGGCCGATGCCGGTGGTGATGTGCTCGACGCTGACCGCCCGCGGCGCGGAAGTGACGATCGAGGCGCTCCGTCTCGGCGCGGTCGACTATGTCACCAAGCCCAGCGGCACGCCCGAGGACATCGAGCGCGACGCGGTACTGCTCTGCGAGAAGGTGAAGGCGGCCGCGCGCTCCGTAGCGCGTGCAGGGCCGCAACGCCTGCCCGTCCAGCCGACCATCGCCGCCGGCGCGGTCGGCGAGCGGATCATCGCGATCGGCTCGTCCACGGGCGGCGTCGAGGCGCTGTTCTCGCTGCTGCCGGCCCTGCCGGAGAACTGCCCGCCGGTGCTGATCGTCCAGCACATGCCGGCCGCTTTCACGCGCAATTTCGCGGAGCGGCTGAACGGCGAATGCCGGGTCCAGGTTGTGGAAGCTACGGATGGCGCGCCGGTCCTGCCGGGAACCGTCTATATTGCTCCTGGGGGGCAGCGCCACATGGAGCTGCGCGGCGGCATCCGTGGCCATATCAAGCTGCGGGACGGCGACCCCGTCTCCGGCCACCGGCCCTCGGTGGACACGCTGTTCAACTCGGTGGCGCCGCTAGGCAAAGCCGCGGTGGGCGTGATCCTCACCGGCATGGGTGCCGATGGTGCGCAGGGCCTGCTGGCCATGCGCCAGGCCGGGGCCCGCACTTTGGGCCAGAGCAGGGAAACCTGCGTGGTCTGGGGAATGCCGCGCTCGGCAAAGGAGCTGGGTGCGGTGGAACATGAAGTTGGTTTGTCGGGCATGCCTGAGGCGATCCTCAAGGCCTGCCGAGAGAAGATTGGGAGCGTCTGATGCCTGCTGCTGCAGCGATCAAGGTGATGGTGGTCGATGACCAGACCAGCATGCGCGCGATGATCCGTCGCGCGCTACAGGATCTCGGGTTCAAGGACGTGCGTGACAAGCCCAGCGCCCCGGAAGCGCTGGCGGCGGTCAAGGCTGACCGCGTCCATCTGATCATCTCCGATTACAACATGCCGGAAATGGACGGCCTCCAGTTCCTGGAAGCGGTCCGCACCGACGCGGTGATCGGCAAGACGGTGTTCATCATGCTCACCGGCTCGTCGGACAAGGAGATCGTCCAGAAGGCCGCGGCCCTTGGCGTGAACAACTATGTCGTGAAGCCCTTCGCGCCGGCTGCGCTGAAGGAGAAGATCGAGCGCGTCTTCGGCGAGCTGACCTGATGCGCCGCGTCTCGATCGTACAGGGCGAGAATGCGATCGTGGCCGAGCCGGGCGTCGTCGTTTCGACGCTGCTGGGCAGCTGTGTCGCCGCATGTCTCTACGATCCCGTAGCCAAGGTGGGTGGGATGAACCACTTCCTCCTCGGCGAACCGGGCGCGGACCAACGCGTCTCAGCCGGAGACATGCAGCGCTATGGCGTTCATGCCATGGAGCTTCTCATCAATGGGCTGATGGCGCGAGGTGCGATGCGCACCCGGCTGAAGGCTCATCTGTATGGCGGCGGCAACATCGTTTCCGGTCTGGGCGGCATCGGGACCGCGAACGCGGCGTTCGCGCGCCGCTTCATGGCGGACGAAGGCATCGAGGTCGCGCACACCGATCTCGGCGGCACTTCGGCCCGCAAGGTCGAGTTCCTGCCCCACGAGGGCAAGAGCCGCTGCACCAAGGTGGCGGACCGCGTTCCCGATCGCCCGCCCGTCCCCGTCAACCTGCCGCCCGTCGGCGGAGACCTGGAGCTTTTCTGATGTCGTGTATGCCCGTGCCCGCCCAGCCCTTTCAGGCCGAGCCGTTGCCTGGCTACGACCCCCATGCGAGCATGCTCCACAGCGTGATCGCCAGCGAGTTGCGCGAGATGCGCGAGATGCTCGAGCGACTGGCCGAGGTACTCGTCGCCGACGAACAGTTCGCGCACGACCATATCGAGCAGCTCCAGTCGTTCGACTATCTGATCCAGCACACCGACGAGTGTGCGAATCTGCTCGAGCGGATCGCCGGTGGCGAGGACTCGCTGAGCGCCGTCAACCACGTCCGCCTCGCCGAGGTGCAGGAACGGCTGCGCGACGCGCTGTCGACGAACGAAAGCTTCGGGGGTAAGTGGCATGGCTTCGATTCCAAATGACCGCCCGATCGTCATCAAGCGGGTCAAGAAGGTTGCCGGCGCCCATCACGGCGGCGCCTGGAAGGTCGCGTACGCCGACTTCGTGACCGCGATGATGGCGTTCTTCATGCTGCTGTGGCTGATCGCCAATCCGGACAAGCAGCGGCTGAAGGGCCTTGCCGCCTATTTCTCGCCGACCATCTCGGATACCGCGCCGTCGACCCCGGTCATGGGCACGTCCGAAGGCGCCGGCGGCCAGGCGCGCCGCTCGTCGAACGACAGCAGTCGCGCCAACGGCACCCCGACCACCGAGGCGGCGACCAACGGCGCATCGCGCGGCGGCACCGCCAATGTGCCCGACACCTCGATGCGCGTCCTCGCCAGCGAGCTGCAGGTCGCGCTCGACAGCGTGCCGCAGGACCAGGGCCGCAAGAACGTGCAGCTGGAATCCGATCGCAACGGCATGCGCATCACGCTGATGGACACCGACAAGCAGTCGATGTTCCGGCCCGGCACCGCCGAGCTCAATCCCTTTGCCCGCTCGCTGCTCGCCAAGACCGCGGCCAAGCTCGCCCAGCAGGGCGGCCAGATCGCGATTGAGGGGCATACCGATGCCTCGGGCGGCGGCCAGAGCGATGCCAACTGGCAGCTCTCGGGCGCCCGCGCCCTTGCCGCGCGCCAGGCGATGATCGCCTCGGGCATGACGCCTGACCGCTTCGCCGAGATCGTCGCCATGGGCGGCACCCGCCCGGTCTTCCCGGGCCAGCCCGATCGGCCGGAGAACCGGCGGATCACCATCGTCCTGAAGGCGGAGGCCTCGTCGCTCCCGACCGACAGCAGCTTCAAGTTCTGAGTATCGCACCATGAAGAAGATGCTGTTCCTGATCGTCGTGGTGCTGGCCGGCCTCGGCCTGGGTGGCGGCGCCGCGCTTGCCACGCTGGTGGTGCTCGGCCCCCGCCCCGCCCAGGCGGCCAGGGCGCCGGCGGAAGAGGTGGAGACGGTGTTCGTGCCGGTCGACAAGCTGCTCGCGCCGTTGGTCTCGGCAGAGGACGGGCGGCTGACCGGCTATGTCCAGTTCCAGTTCAACCTCGAGGTTCCCAGGGACAAGTCCTCGGACGTGACCAAGCGCCTGCCGCTGCTGCTGCACGCGATCAACATGCGCACCTTCAAGACGCCGCTGGCCGCCGGCAAGGACGGGCTGCTGCCCAGCCTCGACCAGTTCCGCAAGGTCGTCGAAACCGCCGCGCCCGAGGCGTTCGGCGCCGGCGTGGTGCGCAAGGTCGCGATCACCCAGGCCACGCCCGCCTAAAATCCTGCTTCTGCGTAAACTACGTAATTTACGTGGTTAACGCCCTCCCGGGCGCTCGTCCTCGCTATAAAACAGGCAGGACCAATTACTCATCGAGGACATCGTGGAAGCCATCCCCGCCAGCGCAGCCGAGACTCGCGAAGAGTGGATCGAGCGTGCCCCGCGGGCGGTCGCCACGCTCCTCGTCGGCAAGCTGAGCCATGAGGGCAATCCCGGCCAGCTCTGCCGCGTCCGCAACATCTCCGAGCATGGCATGCAGATCGACACGATCGCCTCGCTGCTGCCGGCGATGCGGATCAGCGTGGAGCTGCGCGGCGGCCAGACGCTGACCGGGGCGATCGCCTGGACCAAGGGCGGCCGCGCCGGCGTGCGCTTCGATACCCCTGCCGACGTCAACGCCATCCTCGGCAAGCCGCAGATCGAGGCGGCGACGGTCCGCCCCCGCTCGCCGCGCTTCGCCGCCGAGATCCCGGCGCGGATCAGCTCGCTTGGCCGCTCGATCGACGTGGTCGTCGCCGACCTCTCCCAGGGCGGCGCCTGCCTGCGCCTGCAGCGCACGCTGCGCGCCGACAGCGAAGTGATCCTGATGATCCCAGGCCTGCCGACGCGCCGCTGCACCACGCGCTGGAGCAACGACGAATTCGCGGGCGTCGCCTTCCACGATCCGATTTCCTACACCGAGCTCTCGGCCTGGCTGGACAGCCCCGCCGCGCGCGGCTGAGGGAACCGAACGGATATCGCCCGCTGCCAATTTATGGCAGTATGGTTTGCGATGTCCCGTGCGCAGCGCCTTCTCGACCTGATCCAGGTGTTGCGCCGGCACCGCAGAGCGGTTGCGGGCGCGGTGCTGGCCGAGGAACTCGGCATCTCCCTGCGCACGCTCTATCGCGACATCGAGACCCTGAAGGCGCAGGGCGCGCATATCGATGGCGAAGCGGGCATCGGCTATGTTCTGCGCCCGGGCTTCATGCTGCCGCCGCTGATGTTCTCCGAAGAGGAGATCGAGGCGCTCGTGCTCGGGTCACGCTGGGTATCGGAAAGGGCAGACGGAATGCTGGGCAAGGCGGCCCGCAACGTGCTGGCCAAGATCGGCGCCGTGCTGCCCGATGATCTCAAATATGGAATCGACGCCTCCGGCCTGCTGATCGGCCCGGGCGAGCCGATTGCGGTCGGAGACAGCGAGCTCGCCGCGATCCGCCAGGCGATCCGCGCCGAGCGCAAGCTGAGGATCGACTATGCCGACGAGCGCGGCAACGCCACGGCGCGGACCGTCTGGCCCGTGGCGCTGGCCTTTTTCGATCGCGTGCGGGTCGTCGTCGCGTGGTGCGAGCTGCGCGACGGCTATCGCCATTTCCGATGCGACCGCATCGCGACGCTGGAGCCAGTGCCCGAGCGCTATCCGCGCCGCCGCGCCGTGCTGCTCAAGGAATGGCGCATTCTCCGGGGCGTACCGGAGCAGTGACTACTGACAATAACTGACAGCATGCTCTCCTATTTCTCCCCTGCCGGCGCCGCTCCCGCGTGCCGCCGATATGAGGAGAATTTTCATGCCGAATTTCAACTTCCTGCTCCTGCACGTCGAAGACGCCGCCGCGAGCGCGACCTTCTACAATTCGCTGCTCGGGATGCCGATCCTCGACCAGAGGCCGGGTTTCGCCATGCTGCCCCTGCGCGACGGCGTCACGCTGGGCCTGTGGGGCAAGGAAACCGTCGAGCCGGAGAGTAGCGGCCAATCCGGCGCGAGCGAGATCGCCTTCGCGGTGGCCGACAAGACGGCCGTCGAGGCGACCCATGCCGACTGGAAGAAACGAGGCCTGCGCATCCTCCAGCCGCCGACGGCAATGAACTTCGGCACCACCTTCGTCGCAAGCGATCCCGACGGCCATCGACTGCGGGTGTTCGCACCGCCGGCGGCATGATCGGGGGCTCCCGGCCCGCATAGCAAAAAGGGCGGGCGCCCCCCGGCACCCGCCCTTCTTCCCTGAACATTGGCCGCTCCGCGCTATGTCGCGAAGCTCTTGACCAGCGACCCGGCGACCAGCGCCCAGCCATCCACCAGCACGAAGAAGATGATCTTCATCGGCAGGGATATCGTTGGTGGCGGGAGCATCATCATGCCCATCGCCATCAGCACCGCCGACACCGCCAGGTCGATTACCAGGAACGGCAGCAGCAGCAGGAAGCCGATCTCGAAGGCGCGGCGCAGCTCCGAGATCATGAAGGCCGGCGCCAGCGTGGTCAGCGGCGTCTCGGCACGGTTCTGGATCGGCTTGCCCCCCAGATCGGCGAACAGCTTGAGATCGCTGTCCCGCACCTGGCTGAGCATGAACTTCTTGAAGGGCTCGGCGGTCCGCTCGAAGGCGACCTGCTCGGTGATCTTGCCCTTGGTATAGGGATCGACGCCCTGCTCCCAGGCCTTGTTGAAGGTCGGCGCCATCACGAAGAAGCTGAGGAACAGCGCCAGGCTGATGATCACCGGGTTGGGCGGCACGCCGGGCGCGCCGATGCCGGTGCGCAGCAGCGACAGCGCCACCACCATGCGGGTGAAGCTGGTGACTGTCATCAGCAGGCCGGGGGCCAGGCTGAGCACGGTCAGCATCAGCACCAGCTGGATGGCCTTGGCCGACAGCGCGCCGTCGGCACCGGTGGCTCCGCCGATGTTGATCGTCGTGCCCTTGGACTGGGCATACGCCTCAGCCGGCGCGAGGATCAGGACGGCGACCGCCGCCGCGAGGAGCTTACGCATCGAGCGCGGCCCGGACCGCTGCGCGGTTCCACCGCGTGGTGTTGCGCTGCTCGCGAACCCGCTTCGGGGCACGCGGCGGCTGCTGGGCGGCAGCAGCGGCGGCGACCACGGTGGTGGCGCGCGCATTGCTGGTGGCCGGCGTCTTGGCGGCACGGCGCACGGCGGCCGGCAGCTCGAACTTGGTCGGAAGCTCGATCTTCGGCAGGTCGATCTTCGGCAGATCAAGCTTCTTGGGCAGCTCGACCAGCTTGGCGAAGTTGCCGCGCAGCGCCGCGAGATCCTCGGCGAGGTTGGCCGCCGGTTCCGGCGCCTTGACCACCTCGGGCCCGACGGGCTCAGGCGCCGCGATGCCGGTCTCGATCGTCGACTGCCCCTCGGGGCCGAACATCACGAGATGCTCCATGCCGTCGCGGCGGATCAGCGCGACCGAGCGCTTGGCATCGACCGACAGCCGCTCGACGATCTCGATCCGCTTGCGGCGCGTGTTGGACACGCGGCCCGGCAGCTTCACGTCATAGCGCTTCACGAACCACAGCGCGCCGGCGAGCATGCCGAGCACCAATCCGAGCGCACCGATGGTGCGCAGCATCGACAGGATATCCATCAGTGGCGCTGCTTCTTCACGAGCTCGGTGATCTCGAGCGACATCACTTCGCCGTCGACCAGGACAACGCCCTTCGCGACCAGTTCGTCATTCACATATACGAGCGAGGGATCATCCTGGCTGCTTTCCAGCGGGATCATCGCGCCACGGCTCATCTGCAGGACCTGCCGGATCGGCACATTGGCCGAGCCCAGCACGATCGACATCTCGACCATAATTCCTTCGAGCACTGACATGCGTGTTCCTTTCAGGAGGACTTATAGGAACCTTTTTTCCGCGTCCGGCGCCCGCCCCGGCAATTTTTGCCTACAATGGAGGAAACGGCCCTTGCGGCCCTCTTGGAAGGACGATCATGGACCTCAAGACCTCGCTCGGCATCTCTGCCTCGGGCCTGCGCGCGCAGTCGCTGCGCATGCGCGTGATCGCGGAGAATCTGGCGAACCAGGACTCGGTTTCGGACACGCCGGGCGGCGATCCCTATCGCCGCCGCGTCGCCAGCTTCAAGGCCGAGGTCGACCGCTCGAACGGCGGCATGGGCGTGAAGGTCAAGGCGATCGAGAACGACAAGTCGGATTTCACCAAGGTCTATCAGCCCGGCCACCCGGCCGCGGACAAGGACGGTTATGTCCTCAAGCCCAATGTGAACGGCCTCATCGAAACGGCCGACATGAAGGCGGCGCAGCGCAGCTACGAAGCCAATCTCAATGCCATCGAGGCTGCCAAGAGCCTGACGATGCGCACCATCGACCTCCTCAAGTAAGGGATACACAGAATGTCCATCGGAGCACTTGATGCGATGTCGGCCTATGGCCGCGTCGCCGGTATTGGCGGTACCAACAGCAAGACCGACCCGATCAAGTCGGGGGGCAGCGCCGGCGGCTTCGGCGCGATGGTCGAGGACATGGTCACCGGCACCGCCGACCAGCTTCGCACCGCCGAAAAGGCCTCGGCCCAGCAGGTTGCCGGCAAGGGCGACCTGATCGACGTCGTCACCGCGATCGGCGCCGCCGAGACCGCGCTCGACACGATGGTCGCCGTGCGCGACCGCGTGGTGAACGCCTATTCCGACATCATGCGGATGCAGATCTGACCGCGCTGTCCGCTTCTCCTGGTCCCTGGCGCTCGCCGGGGATCAGTCCGAGCCTCTCTCCGAACATGGATCGGTCCTAGTCACGATGCTGCCGTCACAGGTCATGCAATTGGCGCAGAGCGCGCTGATGCTGGTGCTCACCGTCGCGGGTCCGCTGCTGCTGACCTCGCTGATCGTGGGCACCATCATCGGCCTGCTCCAGGCATTGACGCAGATCCAGGAAACCACGCTCACCTTCGTCCCCAAGCTGCTCGCCATGGGGCTGGTGCTGCTGCTGATGCTGCCGACGATCGGCGCGGCCCTGAACGATTTCATGACCAAGATCAGCAGCCTGATCGTGACCGGCGGATGACGCTTCCGCCCGATCTCGCCCTGCAGGCATCGGCCTTCTTCATCGTCTTCGCCCGTGTCGGCGCAGTGCTCATGCTGCTCCCGGTGTTCGGCGACGAGGCGATCCCCGGCCGCGTCCGGCTGCTGATCGCCTTCGGCCTGTCGGCGGCGATGTACGGCCTGGTCGGTGCCCCTGCCCGCGTGGCGGTGGAATCCGGCGCGGCCCTGCCCGCAGTATTGGTCGCCGAGCTGATGACCGGGCTGGCGATGGGCATGATCGTCAAGATCCTGTTCTTCGCCGTCTCGATGGCGGGTTCGGTGATCTCCACCCAGATCGGCCTGTCCTCCGCGGTGATCTTCGATCCCGCGCAGAGCGGCAGCGCGCCGATGCTCTCCAAGTTCGTCGCCATGGCGGCGGCACTGGTCTGCATGGGCATGCAGGTCCACCATCTCTGGCTGGGCGCGATCGTGCACAGCTATCAGAGCTTCCCGATCGGCGGCCTTCCCCCCGCGCACGACTTCGCGATGCTCGCGGTCGAGGCGATCACCCGCTCGATGGCGCTCGGGCTCAGCCTGGCTGCACCGCTGCTCATCTACGGCATCGTCTTCAACGTCGCGCTCGGCGTTTCCGCCCGCGTCGCCCCGGCGATCCAGGTCTTCTTCATCGCCCAGCCGCTCAACCTGCTGCTCGGCATCAGCCTGACCGCCGCCACGCTCGGCACCATGCTCACCTTCTTCGCCCGCGCGATGGGTGACGCGATGCAGGGAGGCTGGTGATGTCCGGCGACAGCGACCAGGACGACAAGACACACGATCCTACAGACAAGAAGCTGGAGGATGCCCGCGCAAAGGGCGACGTACCGATGGCCCCCGAGATGAAGCATGCCGCGATGTTCATCGCCATGCTCGTCGTGATGGGGGGCATGGGCACCTATACGCTCCAGCTGATGGGCACTTTGTTCGTCCGGCTATGGGGCAGTGCCGACGATTTCCGGATGGAGCCGACCGGCGCCGAGGACTTCGCGACCGGCGTGATGAGCGCAGTCGCCACCGCCCTGCTCCCGATCCTCGCCACCCTGTTCGGCATCGCGCTGATCGGAGGCATCCTCCAGGGCCGGCCGATGCTGAGCTGGAGCCGGGTGAAGCCCAAATGGTCGAAGCTCAATCCGGTTAGCGGCGCCAAGCGGCTGTTCGGCAAGCAGGCGATGGTCGAGTTCGCCAAGACGCTGGCCAAGCTCTGCCTGATCGGCGGCGTGGCGGCATATCTGGCATGGCCCCATGCCGCCACGGTGGATTCGATGGTGGGCGCCGACCTGCAGCAGGTGGGCGGCGCGGCGCATGGCATCGTCTATTCGATGCTGCGCCCGATCGCGATGCTGGTGGGCGCTCTCGCCCTGTTCGACTTCATCTGGCAGCGCCGCGCCTTCATGAAGCGGATGCGGATGAGCCTCCAGGAAATCAAGGACGAGCACAAGCAGAGCGAGGGCGATCCGCACATCAAGGGCAAGATCCGCCAGATCCAGATGCAGCGCTCGCGCAACCGCATGATGCAGAACGTGCCCAAGGCTAGCGTGGTGATCACCAACCCGACCCACTATGCCGTAGCGCTGCAATATGATCACGGCCAGATGGCCGCACCGGTGGTGGTTGCGAAAGGCGTGGACGCGATCGCGCTCAAGATCCGCGAGATCGCAACCGAGAACAACATCCCGCTCGTCGAGAACCGCCCCCTCGCCCGCGCCCTCTATGCCAGCGCCGACCTGGATCGCCCGATCCCGGTGGAGCATTATGCCGCGGTGGCCGAGGTGATCAGCTACGTCCTGAAGATCTCGAGGAAGCGCGCCTGAGCGCCGCTTCCCCGCGATCCTTCAGACCATATCAGAACTTCAGCCGCGCCCCGGCGGTGAGCACCACGGCGCTCGCATTGCGCAGCTCGCCATCGGTGAGGATCGGCGTCTGCGCGGCGGTGCCGGCATAGGCCGCCGTAACCCGGTCGATCGGCGCGTCGGCGAAGGTGACGTAGTTTGCCGCGACGTCGAAGGCGAGCTTCTTGCTGGCCGCGTAGCTGCCGCCCAGGCCGAAGTTCCAGCGGTTCGAATCCGGCACGCGGGCATCCCGCTCGCCGTCGCGGGTCGGGGTGAGCGCACGCTGGACGCCGGCGCGGACGATGAGCTTCTGGCTCAGCGCATAGTCGAGGCCGCCGGCATAGCTCCAGCTCGTCCGGTAATTCTCCGGGATCGCGGTGTTGAGCGGAACGCCGAGGCGGATCGCGTCGAACTTGTCCCAGCCATAGCGGATCACCTGCGCGTTGAGCGTCAGCTTGTTCGTCGCCGCGAAGCGCACGGCGCCGATCGCCTGCGACGGCGTGAAGAAGCGCGCAGTGACGTTCGACAGCTGGAGGTTCGAGCCGGCCAGCGGGCCGACCAGGCCGGTGATCGCGAGATCGCCGGTCAGGTTATGCTCGATCGACGACTTGTAGCTCAGGCCGAGGGTGATCGGGCCGGTGTGGACCTGCGCGCCGGCGCTCCAGCCGGTATCCCAACCCTTGCCCTTCAGTTCCTGATGCCCGTCGGGAAGCGTCGCCAGGACATTGGGCAGCGCGTTGCCGAGGCTCGCTTCGGTATATTCGATGTTGAGGCCGATGCCGAGGCGCAGCCAGTCGGTCGGCGCGATGGCGACGGTCGGCTGAATGTCGATCGTGCGCAGCCGGGTCTTGTCGGCGCTGTAGCGCGCCCAGCTGTCGGCCGGATAGTCGGTGGTGAAGCTGAAGGGCGAGGTGACCGACACGCCGAAGGCGATGCGATCGGTGACCGGAATGGCGATGGCGCCCGAGGGGAGCACGCCGTTGTTGATCGGATTGCGGGTGACGCCGTTGCCGCCGATCGGCGCGGCCGGTTGGCCCGGGCGGACGATCAGCGTGCCGTTGTCGACCACTTCGCCGCGGGGCAGGATCAGCGATGCGGAGAGCGTCGCGTCCCCGTCCTCGATGCCGCCGATCGCGGCGGGGTTCCACCAGATCGAGGCGGAGCCGGTGTCGGCCGCCTCACCCGAAAAGGCGCGGCCGGCGCCGCGGGCGGACTGTTCCTGGAGGTAGAAGGCCTGGGCATGGGCAGCCTGGGAGAAGCCCGCAAGCGCGATCAGCGCGCTGCCGGTGGCGAGCGAAAACTTGATGGGGGACATGGGGTAATCCTTGTACGCGGTACTGAACTCGAACGCTGGAACTCGGAAACGCGTATTAACGCACGCGGGTCCAGGTCTGGGTGCGACAGAAGGGCTTGAACACGCAGCCACGCAGGTTGAGCTGGTCGTTGCCGGTCATGGTGATCTCGGCGCTGTAGGTCTTGCCATCCTCGGCATTGTAGATCTTGCCGCCATACCAGCCGCCGCCCTGCAGCTTGAAGCCGGACAGGATCTGGAGGCCCATCAGCCGGCGGTTGCGCAGCTTGGTGTCGCTGTTCCGGCCATCGGCGAGATTGGGGTTGGTGCGCAGCTTGTCCGATCCGACGATCTTGCCGCAGATCGACGCGCCGCAGCGCGAGATCTCGACGATACCGTTATGGACCGGGGTCTTCCAGCGGCCGACCACGGCGTCACCGGACTGGGGTGCAGGGGCGGCTGCGACAGCGAGCCCCAACAGCAAAGCCAACATAGGCATACTCTCCTCGAGGGGGTCTCCATGCCGCGCTCTTCCGGGCGGTCATGGGGGAAACGGTATCGCCCTTTCGAACGCGAAACCGCTGTCGCCTCCCTAGGTTCCAAAAACCGGGTATGCAATTACGTTCGGATTTGAAACGGAAAAGCCGAGGATGCCGTAACGGCAGGCAGGAGTTCGAATCAGGCCTGAAGATCGAGTTTCGCGAGCTCGACTCGGACGCGCACCTCGATGTCCGACAGGATCGAGGCCAGCACGGGGTCGTCGGAATGCTGGAAGGTCTCCGACCATTCGACGATCTCGCGCAGCCGCTCGGGGGCGACGACGCCGGCGACCAGCTCGCGGTGGAGGCTGTCGAGCATGTCGATGCCGCGCTGGGCGTCGACCGCCTGCTTGCGGCGGCGCTCGATCGCGGGATCGGCGGCGGCGAGCGTGACGAGCATCGCGACCGAGGGATTGAGCGCCTGCGTAGCGCTGGTCCCCTGCGGCAAGGGCGCTGGTGCGGCGGGCACCTCGCCCTCTTTCACCGAGAAGCCGGACGCGACCTTGGGCAGCGCCGCCATCAGGCTACGCAGCAGGGGCGCTTGCAGGTTCTCGATACGCACGAAATTCATTCCCCGGGCACTTTTTGCCTACCTCTATCCTATAAGAGAATTATCGGAAATTTTCCAGTTCCAGGGGTTATATGCTGCGCTTCGCCGCTCCCATGATCGCCCTGCTCCTGAGCATGGGGCTAGCGCCCTCGGCAATGGCCCAGACGCGGATCAAGGACGTGATCAATGTCGAGAACGTCCGCGACAACCAGCTCGTAGGCTATGGCCTCGTCGTCGGCCTGGCCGGCACGGGCGACCGGCTGCGCAACACGCCGTTCACCGAAGAGTCGATGCAGGCGATGCTCGAGCGGATGGGTGTGAACATCCGTGGCACCGAGATGAAGACGCAGAACGTCGCCGCCGTCTCGATCACCGCGACGATGCCGCCCTTCTCGCGCTCCGGCTCGCGGATCGACGTCCAGGTCTCGGCGCTGGGCGACGCGACCAGCCTGCAGGGGGGCACGCTGATCGTCTCCTCGCTGCGCGGCCTCGACGGCGAGATCTATGCCGTCGCCCAGGGCAATGTCGCCGTCTCCGGCTTCAAGGCGCAGGGCGCGGCGGCCAATGTCAGCCGCGGCGTGACCACTTCGGCGCGCATCGCCGGCGGAGCGATCATCGAGCGCGAGGTCCCCTATTCGCTGCTCTCGGCCAACAGCCTGAAGCTCGCCCTCAAGAACCCCGACTTCGCCACCGCCGACCGCATCGCCGCGGCGATCAACGGCAGGTACCCCGGCAGCGCCACGGTGCTCGACCCGGCGACGGTGCAGCTGACCCCGGGCCAGAACTTCGTCGGCAACGTGATCGACCTGGTCACCCGCATCGGCGAGCTGCAGATCAAGGTCGACCAGCCCGCCCGCGTGGTGATCAACGAGGCCTCCGGCACGGTCGTGATGAACGCCGATGTCCGCATCACCCCGGTGGCGATCGCCCAGGGCGGCCTGACCATCACGGTGACCGAGAGCCCGCAGGTCTCGCAGCCCGCACCGCTGTCGAACGGCCAGACCACGGTGGTGCCGCGCACCAATGTGCAGGTCGACGACGGCAACGGCGCCAGCCTCGCTATGATCGACGGCGCCAGCCTGCAGACGCTGGTGAGCGGACTCAACACGCTGGGCGTCAGCCCGCGCGACCTGATCACCATCCTTCAGGCGATCAAGACCGCCGGCGCCCTCCAGGCCGACATCGAGGTACAGTGATGCAGAACGTGACCAATGCGCCGGGACCCCAGGTCCCGGCCACCACGACCAATCCCAAGCTCGACGCCAAGAACCGCGAGACCGCGAAGAATTTCGAGGCGGTGTTCCTCGGCCAGATGACCCAGATCATGCTCGAGAGCGTGCCGCAGGGAGAGGGCGAATTCTCCGGCGGCCACGGCGAGGAGATGTTCCGCGGCATCATGGCCGAGAAGCTCGGCGCCTCCATCGCCGACCGGGGCGGGATCGGCCTGGCGCCGGTCGTGCTCGACCAGATCATCAAGCTCCAGCAGGGTAACAAGTAATGACCGAGCAGCTCATCGACGCGATGGTGTCCCTCACCCACATCATGGAGGAGGAAAGCGAGCAGCTGGCCAAGGCCCCCTATTTCCCCGAGCTTCCCGAGATCGCCGCGGTCAAGCTGCGCCTCACCGGCCGGATCGAGGCCGAGGTGGCGCGGATGAAGCGCGAGGCGCCGGACGACTGGGCCGAGCGGCTGGCCCCCGAGGCACGCGAGCAGCTCGCCGAGGCGAGCCGCTGCCTGCGCGATGCCTCGAGTGTCAACGCCCAGATCCTCAAGCGCCAGATCGAGCTCTCGACCGAGATGATGGGCGCGATCGCCGCCGAGGCGCAGCGCCTGACCGGCACCCGCAACACCGTTTATGGTGCGTGCGGCGCCCTGGCGGCGAGCGAGGCCCCGGCCCCGATCTCGATCAACGCGCGGCTGTAAGCGCCGCCCAAAGTACACGAAGTACACGCCAAAGCGCGTTTCTGGCGGCCGGGGTTCGTCCTACGCCGCGGGGGATGCCGGCGCGAAAAGTCACAAAGGCCCGACACCCACGATGCCGTGGGGGTCGGGCTTTTTGTTTGGATCTTGCGAGAGTTTGGGCGGGGGATGTCCTATATTTCCTACCGGCCGAGGGGAATCTCACCCAAGCTGCGCCCACCTTTCCCCGGCGAAGGCCGGGGCCCAGACTTGAAAGTCGCGCGCCTCTTGGCGCGTCTTCGCCGCGCACTGTTTAGTCTGGGCCCCGGCCTTCGCCGGGGAAAGGTGGGGACCGGTTCTCCCTCTCCCGCTTTTGCCGGAGAGGGTGGCGAGGCGCAGCCGAGACGGGTGAGGGCCTGAACGAGCGGCGTGTGCGGAACATGCCTTAGTACCCTCACCCTTCCGCCGACTTCGTCGGCTCCCTCCCTCTCCCGCGAAAGCGGGAGAGGGAAACATAAACAAAAAGGCCCGTGATCGCTCGCGGGCCTTTTCGATTCCGACGTGGATAGAAGCGGTTACTTCCCCACTGCGATCTTCAGCATGTTGATCTGCTTGCGGTAGAGGTTGGTCATCGCGGTGAAGTCCGCCTGGACCTGGCCGAGCTTGAGCAGCTGGTCTTCGAGCGTGACGTTGTTGCCGTCGGGCTTGGTCTCGCTGATGTCCTTGTCGAGCACGATGCCGGCACCGGCCGGCTGGATCGCGCCCAGGCCCTTCATGCCGGCGGTCAGCTGGACGCGCGGCTTGGCGATCGAGATGCCGCCGCTGCTGCCGACCAGGTCGGAGAAATCCGCGTCCTCGACCGTGCGCGCCTTGAAGCCCGGCGTCTCGCTATTGGCGATGTTCTGGGCGATCACGCGCTGGCGATCGGAGAGATTGTCCATCTGGCGGCGGATGCCGGCGAGGATCGGGGGCATGTCCATGGATCAGAATCCGTAGCTGGAAGGAGTGGAGCTGTTCAGGCGATCGAGCGCGGCCTGGTAATTGGCGAGCTGGGCGTTCACGATCGCGGTGCTCTCGGTGCCCGTCGCGGAATTGCGCTTGGTGCCGTCGACGATCGTCGCCTTGCCATCGTCCCAGTAGAGAGAGCGATAGGCGGTCTGCGTCATCGAGATCGCATCCTTGATCTTGCCGAGCGCGACCTTCGCCATGTCGACATTGGCCAGACTGAGCCCTTCGCCCAGATCGAGGCCGAAATTGCCGCCGGGGCGCACCTTGGGCGCGCTGCTCGAGACCGGAGCCTGGGTCGAGATGCGCTGCGGCTCGATGCCGAGCTTGGCGAGCGCATCGGTATCGCCGCTGCCGGGAAGAAGCTGGAGCTGGTGCCCGGACTTCATCGTGATGCGCAACTGCTGGACGCCATCGACCACGGTGGCGGTGACGGTGCCCTTCGAGGCGCCGATATTGCCCTGCAGGCGGGTGGCGATCGACTGGAGCGTATCGTCGGCAAGGATGGTGAACTTGCGGACCGCACCGTCATCGGCCTTGAACGAGAAGGTGTCGCCGGCCTTGAGCCCGGTCTGGGTGGTCACCTTGTTCGAGGCGATCGCATTGATCGTGCCGCGGCCGAAGCCGAGCGCGGAGACCGCGCTGGCGCCGCCGGTATCCGCCGAGACGCGGACAGGCTCGGTGCGCAGCTGCGCCTGGCCGAACTGGCTGGTGTTCTCGACCGCGCCGGTGGTGGCGTCGATCCGCGACACGAAGCCGTCGGTCGGGCCGCGGCGGGTTGCCGCCAGGTCGCCGGTGGTGCGGCCGCCGGCATAGAGATCGCCGTTCATGAAGGCGATGCTGTCGACCTGGTCGTCGGCGGAAGAGCCGATATAGGTGGTGCTGGCGCCGGACAGGTTGGCGTCGATCCGCGTGACGAAGCCGTCGCGGCCGCCGCTGATCGCATTGGCCTGGCTGCCGGCAATCGCCGTCGAGGTCGCGCCGCCCACGCCGATCGTGCCGTCATCGGCCACGGCGAGCACGCGGGCATCGGCGGTGCCGAGATTGAGGCTGCCGAGATCGGTGGCCAGCGAATTTCCGTCGAGCTTGCGCAGCTCCGCGGTGCCGTCATGCGAGACGAGCGCGAGGAGATTGCCGTCATTGTCGACCGCGAGCGCATTGACGCTGTCGCTGCCGGCGCCGGTGATGGTGCGACGCTCGGCGATCTTGCCGCTGGTATCGATCTTGGCGACGAAGCCGTCACTGCCGTTGGAGATGCGGCCGCCGACATAGATCGAACCGTCCGCGCCGACCGCGACCGCCTTCGCGGTGTCCGGCGTCGCGCCGGTCGAGCGGACCACGGTGGAGAATTTCTCGTCGCCGTTCGCCGCATATTTTGCGACGACCATGTCGCCATCGGTCGAGGCGCCGCCGAAGCTGCCGGTAACGGTACCGGCGACGACGATGCTCCCATCGGGGGCGAGGCTTACCGCCGCGCCGGTCGAGGAGCCGCTCGCACCCAGGCTGCGCTGCCACACGACATTGCCCGATCCGTCCACCTTGGTGAGGAACAGGTTGTTGTCGCCGTCCGACAGGTTCGCGCCAAGATCGCCCTTGGTGGTACCGACGATATAGGAGTTGCCCTGCGCGTCGGTGACGACCTGCGCGGCATCGGTATTGGCGTAGACGTTGCTGGTCTCGGTCTTGACCGTCTTCACCTTGCCATCGAGATCGGTCGTGGTCGTGGTGATCGTGGTCGTCTTCTTGGCCGCGACATTCTGCGCGGTCGCCTGACGATCGAGCGCCTGGATCGTACCCATCGCGGTGCGCGTGTTGGCGCCGGTGGGATCGTCGAAGCGGAAGAGCTGGGTCGAGCTGGGCGCATCGAGCGCCGTCTGGCCGGTCGCGACGACGATCGCGTCCTTGGCGTTGGTCTGGTCGAGCGTGACCTGCTCGAACCCCGTCGGGTTCGACAGGGTGAAGCCCCATTTGCCGTTCTCGTTGGTGACCTTGAAGCTCGCCTTCCAGCGCGGAACCTGATTGCCATTGGCATCGAGCTGCGGCGTGCCGTCGGTATTGAGATTGGGGATCGCCTGGATCGCGGCGTTGAACTGCGCGGCAACCGAGTCCAGCGTCGGCGGCTGGGTGCCCTGCGACAGATCGACGCTCACCGTCTGCGCGGCAACGCCGGGCTTGCTCAGCGTGATCGAGAATTGCTCGCTGCCGGTGAGACCCGGGAGCGCTTCGGTGCGGGTCTTGACCAGACCCTTGCCCTCGGTCTCGAAGACGTTGGTCGCGACCAGCTTGTTCGACAATGCAGTCGAGGCGGGCTTGCCATAGGCGAGCTTGACCAGATCCGACGGGGCGGTGCTCAAATAGGTCTGGAGTTGGTCCATCCCCTTGAGGAAGGTCTTCTGGAGCGCGGCGCGCTGCGCGTCCGACGTGGTCTTGGCGCTTGCCGTCTCGGCCAGCACGCGCAGCTTGTCGAGCGCCTGATAGGCGGTGAAGCTGGTCTGGACGTCCTTGGGCAACAGGCTGCCGCTGGCGTCGGTGGTCGAGGGCGTGATGATCGAGCGCAGCGCGGTGATCGAGGCGACCTGGCTGGCGTTGACCGGCAGCGCGTCGGTGGTCTTCCACGGCGCGACGGTGGCGGCGAGCGTGAACTGCGACTTGGCAGCGCGCACAGCCTTGCTGTCATAGGGGATCGTCGACACCGCCGAGGTCATCGTCGAACTCGACCCCGTCAGAATACTTAACCCGATCAGACTACCCGACAAATTAACCGTCATCGCGCTCCGCCTCGCTTTGCTTGGTCCTATAATAGAGGGAAAGCCGCTCCCACCCGTGTGTGCGGGCGCAATTTTTTCGCGAGGGAAACGAAAAAAATGACGATGATGGCCCCGGTAGCCGAACCGCCCGAACTCAAGCGCTTCAGTGGCCCGCAGCGCGCCGCCGCCCTGATGCTCGCGCTGGGCAAGGAACATGGCGCACCGATCTGGGAACAGCTCTCCACCGACGAGGTGAAGGAATTGTCGTCGACCATCGCCGGGCTGGGCCGCATTCCGGCCCCGGTGGTGGAGCATCTCCTCGTCCAGTTCACCAGCGAGATCGCATCGATGTCGTCGATGCACGGCAGCTACGAGACCACCGAGCGCCTGCTCGCCGGCATCCTGCCGAGCGAGAAGGTGAAGGAAATCATGGAGGACATCCGTGGTCCCTCGGGTCGCACCATGTGGGACAAGCTGTCCAACGTCAGCGAGACTGTGCTCGCCGGCGCGCTGAAGCACGAATATCCGCAGACCGTGGCGGTGATCCTCACCAAGCTACGCCCCGACCATGCCGCGCGCGTGCTCGCCGAGCTGCCGCGCGAATTCTCGGTCGACGTGGTGATGCGCATGCTGCGCATGGAGACCGTGCAGAAGGACGTGATCAACCAGGTCGAGCAGACGCTGAAGAGCGAGTTCATGACCAATTTGTCGCGTTCGCAGAAGCGCGATCCGCATGAATCGATGGCCGAGCTGTTCAACTCGCTCGACCGCTCGACCGAGGAAGCGATGCTCAACGCGCTCGACAACAAGGCGCCGGAAAGCGCCGAGCGGATCCGCGCGCTGATGTTCACCTTCGAGGACCTGGGCAACCTGCTGCCGCCGGCGATCGCCGCGATCGTCCGCAGTGCCGACAAGCGCCAGATGGCGCTGGCGCTGAAGGGCGCGCCGGACAGCCTGAAGACTCTGTTCTTCGGCGCGATGACCGAGCGTGCGGCCAAGCTGCTGCGCGAGGACATGGCGGGCATGGGCCCGGTGCGTGCCCGCGATTGCGAGGAAGCCCAGTCGGCGCTGGTGCGCCTGGCCAAGGACCTGGCGGACCGCGGCGAGATCCTGCTCGTCGATCCCAAATCCGACGACGCGATGATCATCTAAGGAACAGGCGCGATGAGCATGCATGCCCATGTGAATGTCGAGCGTTTCGGCTTCGACCGCATCTTCGCAGTGCCGCCCGGCAAGGGCGGGCCGATCGGTCCCGACGCCACGCTCGAGGTCGCGACGCTGCGCGCCGAGCTGGCGCTGCTGCGCAACGAGCAGGAGTCGGCGCTCGCGCTGGCCCGGGCCCAGGGCTATGAGGCCGGGCTCGCCCAGGCGCGGGCCGAGCGCGAGGTCGCGCTGCTGAGCGCGGTCGACGCGCTCCAGGCCGGTATCGAGGGCATAGACGCGCAGTTCGGCAAGGTCTCCGAGCGGGTGACCGGCGAGGCCGCCGAAGTGGCGCTCGCCGCCGCCGAGCTGATCGCCGGCCGCGCGCTCGAAGTGGCGCCGGGCGCGGCGATCGACGAGGCGATCGGCCGGGCACTGGGCCAGGTCGCGCGCGGCACCGAGCTGCAGATCCGCGTCCATCCCGACCTGCTCGACGATATCGAGACCCGCATCGCCGACCGCCAGTCGCGCGACCGCCGCAAGCTCAACCTGATGGTGGTGCCCGACGAGACCATCCCGGTGGGCGATGCCCGTATCGGCTGGGAAGAAGGCGGGCTGGCGCTGGATGTCGCGGCACGGCGCGAGGCGGTGCTGAGCGAGCTCGAGACGCTGCTGAAGGCGGCCTAAGCCTCACATTGCTTTCAACGTCATCCCCGCGAAGGCGGGGATCCAGAGCCAAGGGCGACACGGCCCGTAACCCTGGATCCCCGCCTTCGCGGGGATGACGATTCTGGGGAAAAGCGCATGGGGACAACCCACTAGGCAAAAATTTCCCCCGGCAAAAACTGCCGCCTCCCCCACCCCTCTATAATGATCGCAAGGGGCATCCGCCTCACCAGTTCTACCCAACGGGGCGACATTGGAAGCGATCAAAAACCTGGTGGGCCAGATCGGCCCCAAGCGGCTGATGCTGATGGGAGGAGTGGCGCTCGCGCTGCTCGCCGCCCTCGCCTTCGTCGCCACCCGCGGCTCGAACCCGAGCATGGGTTTCCTCTACACCGACCTCGACCCCTCGGCCGCCGCGGCGATCTCCGAGAAGCTCAAGGCGCAGAATGTCGAGTTCCAGCTCTCGGCCGACGGCACCTCGATCATGGCGCCGCAGGACAAGCTGGCCGAGCTCCGCATGGGCATGGCCGGCGAGAAGCTGGGCGGCAAGATCGGCTATGAGGTGCTCGACGAGGAGCAGCCCTTCGGCGTCTCCGCCAGCCGCGCCAAGATGAACGAGACCCGCGCGGTCGAGGGCGAGCTGGCCAAGTCGATCCAGACGATCCAGAACGTCAGCGCCGCGCGCGTCCATATCGTGATGCCCGAGCGCGCGATGTTCGCCGAGGAGAGCCGCAAGGCCACCGCGGCGGTGACCGTCAAGACGCGCGGCCGCATCCCGAGCGAGACCGTCGCCTCGATCCGCTACCTCGTCTCCTCCTCGGTCCCCGAGCTTTCGCCCGATGCCGTCTCGGTCGTCGACCAGACCGGCGCGTTGCTCGCCCGGGCCGGCGACCCCAGCACGGCCAGCGCCGGCGATGCCGACCAGCGCCAGCAGGCGGTCGAAGGCAAGCTGCGCGACGAGATCGAGTCGCTGCTCGAGCCGATCGTCGGCCAGGGCAAGGTCCGCGCCGAAGTCTCGGCCCAGATCGACCGCGACCAGTCGCGCGAGGAATCGAACGTCTTCGATCCCGACAAGCAGGTGATCTCGCGCCAGGTGAGCGTGGAGACCGGCGAGCAGAACCGCGAGACCGATGCCGGTCAGCAGACTGCCTCGGTCGGCAACCAACTGCCCGCTGCGCAGACCGCCGCCGCCAACACGCCGGGCACTTCACGCCAGTCGGGCAGCAACCAGACCTCGGAAGACACGACCTACGACAACAGCTCGACCAAGACGGTCACCGTCCGCACCCCGGGCAAGGTGACTCGCCTGAGCGTCGCGGTGATGGTCGACGGCGGCGAGAAGGGCCTGCCCCAGCCGCAGATCGACCGCCTCCAGCGCCTGGTCGAGAACGCCGTGGGCGCCGATAGCGAGCGGGGCGACAGCGTCGTCGTCGAGAGCATGAAGTTCAACACCGGCGAGGCACCTGCCGACGCCACGACGACCTTCCTCTCGTCGCTGCCGATGGACCGGATCTGGGGCCTGCTCCAGCTCGTCGTGATCGGCGTGGTCGGCCTGGTCGCCATCCGCATGCTCAAGCCGAAGGCCGTCCCCGCGCTGGAAATGGCCGAAGCCGCCCCTGCCCTGCCGACGCACTCGCCCGAGATGCTCGCGCTCGCCGAGCGCGCCGCCGACGGCGACACCGACGCGATGGCCCAGCTCGAGGCAATGACCCCCGACGTGCCGCAGCTCGATCAGGAGATCGCGCTCGCCCAGGTCGACGGCCGCATCAAACTCTCCGCGCTCAAGCGCATCGGGGACGCGATCTC
>Ga0102592_1000459_pt1 | contig 68273 bp, 39 predicted proteins | sample AraplaCol_mMF_r2_FD_76861 | JGI IMG/M metagenome (GOLD analysis project Ga0102592, IMG submission 76861) | Arabidopsis root microbial communities from North Carolina, USA - plate scrape MF_Col_mMF_r2 (SPADES assembly) (version 2) | ecosystem: Host-associated > Plants > Roots > Endosphere...
TTTTTTTTTTTATTTTTTTATTTTTTTTTTTTATATATTTTTTTTTTTTTTTTTTTTTATAATTTTTTTTTTTAAATTTTTTTTTAATTTTTTTTTTTTTAATTTTTTATTAAATTGGTTTTTTTTTTTTTTTTTTAGGATTAAAAGATATTTAAGCAAATTTTTTTTTAATAAATCTTAAATCATTATTTGTGTTATAATAATTATTTGTTGTAATATTATTTGTTTTTTCAAAATTAGATAATTTAAAATATTGTTTTTTTCTAGCTAAACCTTATTAATTTGTTTATACGTGTAAGTAAAATGTTTTCATATTTACCCTAAAAGACGTATATTGGTATAAGGGTAAATTTAAAGAAAATTTTTTAACATTAATTTAATTTTGTGGCTAAAGCAAATCGGTTGTCTTTATTATTTTCATTGTTTAATAAACCGCCTTAAATGGGTATTTTTGTAACCCTTAAAAGGAAATTTTTTTAAGATTAAAATGTTGAAATTTGAAAATTTTTTTAGTAGGTGAAAACTTTGGGTTGTTTAATTTAATATTATGTAATTTAAATTTAGTGTTCCAATCGCTAAAGCGGTGTTCTTTGCGAATTGTAATAATTCTTGTTTTTTTATTTTTTGGTTTTTTTTTGATTTTTTTGGCTTTGTTGAAAATTTTTTTAGTTAATTTTATCGAAGGTTTTTTTTTTAACTTTTTAATTAAAGGATTCTTTTTTTTTAATTTGCTTATTTTAATTAAAGGATTTTTTTTTTTTATAATTTTTTCTTTAGCTGTTTGTTTTAATAAATGTTTTAAACGCTTTTTTAATAATCTTTTCCACCATTTTTTTTTTCTTAACTTGATTTTATTGGTTAAAGAAGTTTTATTATGGTGTAGTTTAAATTTTTTTTTTAATTTATTATATTTATTTAAATAATTTTTATGTTTATTAAATTTGTTTTTAAACTTATCGTGGACATAAATTTTATTATTTTTTTGTTTTTTAACTTTTTTTTTTAAGTACGATCCTAAGTATTATATTTGTTTTTATTCTTAGGCGTTTTGTACTATATCGTACATGTGTTTTTTCTAGAAAATATCATTCTCTTTAACCCTTATTTTAGCAATACTTGAACGTTTAAATATGTAATTTGGTATTTCTGAAAGCTCTTGAAAAGGGATATTTAAATTTCGGGTTAAAGCTAACCATATTTTGCGTTTTTTTTTTTTTATTTAAAGGACGTCTTAAACGTCTATTTCTTATAACGACGTTTATCCTACTTTACGAAAATAAAAATTATTTAACTCTTTAAAATTAGGGCTCAAAAACAAACAATTCTAAAAAAGCCTCGTTTATATTTTCGTACTAAACAATAACTGACTAAAAGTAATACCTGTAGCTAATACTTCTTTTGTCTTAAAAAAACCTTCCTAAAACAGTTTGAATATTATTATCAATATCCAATAAAAGGGAAATCAAATCTTGGAATACCAAATGTTTTGCCAAAAACTGTTCCCAGCCTAGTCTAGCCGATTATAGGATTAGAAACATGACCCATGTTATTTAGTTATTTTCTTTTTCTAGTTCGTTTTGCATGTATAGAATGTCCAAGCACTTTTGTTTACTATTATTTCCCCTAGTCGTAGTCCCGACCATAGATTTACGTACAACAATCGAAAAAAATTTTTTACCGTTGTAAATACCCAATACGTTTGCCCACTAATTTGGGTACAACTATAATTGGCTTTCTTATAAAAAGTTAAAGTTCCGCAAATGTTTTAAGTCTATAAACAAAAATAGGAGCTTTCCATTTAGATCTCCATAAATTAATATTTCTTATTTAAATTTCTATGTCTTAATAAATAGCGTGTATGGCGAGAAATGTTACGAGTTTTAAATTGACCCTTTAGTTAAAATACCCCAAGGTGACACCAGAAGGTCGTCCACCACTAGTTTTACCTTCACCACCACCATAGGATGGTCTATTGGGTTCATAGCTACACCTCTTACAACAGGTCGTCGACCTATCCCACCTATTATGCCCAGCCTTTCGTTTTTTTTATTTTTTGCTTTAAAATCTAAAGAACCTATAGTAGCATAACAAAAAAGTGATAAAGTTCTAACTTCCACCGGAAGGTAATTTAATGAAAGCTTTATTTTTTTTTTTTACGTAATAATTGACCCAGAACAGCCATTTGAACGCACCAAAGCTGCCACCAGTACTTAGGGTTAAGTTCAATGTTATGAATCTTGACTACCAACTACGATATTTGATAACATTAAATGATTACCAATAGCAGATGGTGCGTCAGGAGCAGAAAATATTAAACGAAGTTTGTGACAAAGAGGGAAGCGGCTAAAATATACTGACAAAAATCCATTCTTATAGCAAATTAAAGCTAATTAATGCACTACGATTAGGGTCTGTTTCCATAACGGATAAATACAGCTGGTACATTATGTAAACGGCGCTTAGTATCTATTAAACGACTATTTTTTTGAAAATCCTCCGCCAATATTGATAAGTAACTATTCTTCCTTTTATTATTTCTACCTCCATTATTTTTTTTTTTACGAACCAAGTTGTTTAAACGGTTTCCAACGACTAATGAATTAGCATTTTTTTTAATAGTTTTATCGGCGGCGTGCAAATTTCTAAAAAAGCTCTATTAGCCAAAGCAGTTACGGTGTAGTAATTTTCTTTTTTTACTGTACAGAACCCTTACCATTATATGCTGTAATTATTTCTGCACTCTAATTTCTTAACAATACCTTTTTCCTGGACGTTCTTTAGCAGTTTGTTATAAGCCATTTAATAGCTAGTATGTTAGAACGCTGGTAATTTAAGGACGGCTGGTAACTTATTAAACAATACCAGCTACTTTTTTGGGTTTAAAAGATAACAAAGGCCTGCTTTTTTTTATGGTCGCTTCCTAAAATGAAAAAAGGATTTTTTTTTGAAGTGTATTTTTATATTACGCATGACTTGCAAACATATTTTTTCTGCTTTTATCCTTATTACCATTTTTTATTAAAGAACCTACTAAACATATTTATTATATTTCTTTTTTTTTTTATCATAATTAATCATTTATTTCTTTTGGTTGTCTATTTAACTTTAAACCGTATTTAGAGCGGCTTCTGATAACGAGAAAAGCTTTCGCGAGCTTGGAAATCTAATACACCCTCGAACAAGTTTGTAATGTACACCAGGCAAATCGCGGCATCTACCACCTCTCACAAGAACTTACAGAAAATTCTTGTAAATTGTGAGACCTGTCCTGGAATAGCGGCCAAAACAAATTTTTTAGTTGTTTAATTTAACTTTGGCTAATTTACGTTGTGATGAATTGGGCTTTTTTAGGCTTAATAGTAGTAACCCTAACGCATTGTCCTTTTTCTTTGAGGACAATGGTTTAGCTTGGGTGCTTTTATTTTGATTAGGTTTTGTTACTCTGAATTTTTTTCTACTGCTTTTGTCTATAAGTGGCCACGTATTGTTGTTAATTGATTATAAAAAAAAATAAAGCTAAATCCGCTGATGAATAGATAAAATACATTGTTTTATTACCTAAAAAAGCCAGATATTTTTAAAAAACTATCTGAACTATAAAAATCAAAAACTACTCAATTTTTGATTTTTAATTAGTTTAATTAAATTAATTAAAAATTGTGTTAGTATATATACGTCCTTTTATAAACCCAGTAAGAAACTAACATATGGCTTATAAACTAAATTACCTTCTTGGTCAAGTTCGAATTGCTTGCAAAAATGTAGAAAATCGTTTAGCAGCGTCCCAAGTGAGGATTAAATCTAGAAATACTTATTGGAAAAAACTGCTGCTTAAAGTATTTAATTAATGAAAGGATGCAAGTAAAAATTACTTTTTGTCACTTATATTTTTTTCTTTAAAAACCTAAATCTTTCATTTTAGAATCAGGCATACAAAAAAAAAAAAAAAGGTCTTTCTACTAAAAACCAAGCCATAAACAGAAATTTTATAACCTAAAAACAAATTTATTAAATTCTTTTTTTCGCATTTATAGATTATTAATATATCGAATATTAAATCGTCTCGAACGGCTTAATTTTAATGAACCGTAAAGTGCCAAATACTTATTTTAGCTGTAGTATATGTTTTTTTGCTAAGGAGTTTCTCTTTTCATTCTTATAATATCAAACAATTAATAAGCAATCCAAACCATGTTTATTATACCAACTAATCATCCGAAAGTTCATCATTGTTTGAATTTTGTGGGGGGTTGGCTAACTATAGCGTTAAATAGCAAAGTTTCTAAAGCTAGGTTCTTTTAAACGTAATGTAAATAATTTGTCTTTCTTTGTAATTAACAACGGGTATGGGTAATAAGTCACAAATTATCTTCCGATAAATTATTAAATTGATTGCAAAATTCTGGCAAACTTATTGAATGGAAGCCTAAAATAGCCTGTTAACGCAGTACCGGCTGATTTAGCATCACCCGGCGGGCGCTATTAATTTAATACGATAAGGAGGGGTTTCCTATTTTAAATTTACTTCTAATAACAGCCACCAACTCTGTCGTCTTTTTTTAAAGATTTTGAAATTTGTCCCCATAATAAATAATGTATATGTACTAAAAATTTTAAATAAGCATGTATATTGTAACCAGGAAAGGTTAAGAATCGAACTTACAACCTTAGTTTTTGGAGACTAATATTTTACCTTTAAACTTACTTTCTATAAAGTGTTATTAAATTCTAAAATGCCAATAATTTACGCTTGTAATCTGTGTAAACGATTTGTATTTTCCTAAATGAATAAAGAAGCTACTAACTATTACAACGACATAAAACATCTAATTTATCTCTCATCAAAATCAGCCATAATTTCATCTGCAATAGGGACCAAAAGTTCTATTTTTATCAACTAAAACCATAAAAAAAAGTTTCAAACCTCAGAAACAAATGAAACAGGAATATTATCCAAATGTCCCATTAACAGCAGCATATATGATACAAACTTGTTTTTTTAAAGATACAGGTCTGATATTGAGGTTGATTTAAAATTGCAGCTATATGTTTGACCTCTATTTAACAATTGTCGTGAAGCCTTCATCCAAATCTGAACCCAAAACGTTCAAATTCCTGCAATTTCACGGTATTGTGCTAGTTCTAATTTTAAAGAACCAGATACTCGTTTCATTTGTTTTGGTTGAGCAGCTGAACCAACTACGACTAACAGATAAACCAACATTAACTAGCCGGACGTACACCTTTATTAAATAATTTCAGCTTCTAAAAAAATCTGTCCATCCAGTAATAGAAATAACATTAGTAGGTATTATAACCAGAAACATCACCTGCTTGAGTTCTCAATAACAGGTAATGGCAGTTAAACTACCACCACCATTATTCATCAGACATTTTAGCTGCACGTTCTCAACAAACGAGAATGTAAATTAAAAAACATCACCAGGGATAAGCTTCTCGTCCGGGTGGCTCTACGTAATAATAAACTTAATTGGCGATTAAGCTGCTGCATGTTTGGTTAAATCATCGTAAATAACTTAAAGCATGCATACCATTATCACGGTAACTATTCACCAATAGCACAAGCAGTGTAAGGTGCTAAACTATTGCATAGCAGCATTATTCAGACGCAGTTGCTGCTATAATGGTGGTTCGGAAAAATGCGTCATCTTCGTTTTAACACAGTTATTAATTGAGCAACAGCTACTTCGTTTTTGGCCTATTGCTACGCTATAAACAAACCGGTGAATAACGTGGGGTCAACGCTATTTAAAGAAGTAGCAGCTTCTTTTGATAAGTAAATGTTGGTTGATCATAGTACTCAATAGCAATAGCTGTTTTACCAGTTTGGCGATCACCTTATTATCAATTCACGTTGTCCTCTACCCTATTGGAAATAAACTGTCAATTGCTTTAATACCTTGTAAGCAAAGGTTCACGTACAGATTTTCTTTCTTACAATACCAGGCGCTTTTCGTTCAACTTAAAGTAGCAACCATTTCATGTGGAGACCCATTTTTCGTGACCATCTATAGGTTCACCAACGGCATTAACCTACTCGACCTAGTAAAATATCACCCACAAACAACTTCGGCCTAGAACGCCAGTACCCAAAACCTACATCTCCCTCGCCAATAGTCCAACTCTCTATCAAAAATAACGGCAGCAACTAAAACCTTCTTCCAAATTTAAAACCCATACCTAAACAACCATTGTCAAATTTTTATTAGCTCACCAGCTTTTGCATTAGGTAAACCTCTTTAATCTAACAATACCATCTCCAATTTTAATAACTTTCACCGTAATAAGCGTCAAAAGCAGCTTAAATCAACGTACTGTCCCGAATAAGTTTCTGTATTGTTAGGTTTTAAAAACATAGCAGTTTTTGAAAAATGTATAGTTTTGAAATTGTTTTATAAAATAAAGAAATATTCAACTGATTTTGTTATTAGCTTTGTTTTTATATTGGGGCGAGGGGAGTTGAACCCCCTAAAGATTTCTCCACTTGATCCCTAAATCAAGCGCGTTTGCCGGTTCCGCCACCGCCAAAATAGGTCGCAGTTTAATAGCTATTTGTAGCATGGTTACGTTACAAATATGGGTTTGAATATGTTTTTATTTTTTAAAATAAAAATACAACAAGATAAATTACCATATAAGTAATAACAAGTATTTTAAATATTATTTAAAACGCATTTTCCTTAAAACCCTTAGCTTCAAATTTGTAATAGTGCAATAAATAAATTTTATTTTAATTACTATTTATTAACGCTATAATTGTAGAGTGGTAATACAATTAAAAAAAAAACAAAATATAAAATACCCAAAAGATTGGCCTATTTGGACTAAAAGGATAGCTGACGATACAGCCACCAATTCCAACCTAAAATTAAAGAAATACCTTACAAAAACAAAAAATATTATTCGAGATTATAGGTCTAAATTTTAAAGATTTTATTAAAGGCATTGAAACTAAAAGGTAAAAAATACAATACAATTATACACGCCTGCCAGAGCCATTACGCCTAATAATTTATCAGGTATAGCGCGTAAAACGGCATAAAAAGGTAAAAAATACCCATTCGGGTACAATGTGAGCTGGTGTAACCTAAAGGATTTGCCGGTATATAATTATCAGAATGGCCCTAAAACGTTAGGGTAAAAAAATACAAAAACCGTAAAAAAAATTAAAAATAAAATAACACCCATATAAATCTTTAACCTATATAATAAGGAGCAAAATGTATTTTACTAGGATTCACATTTTGTCCCAACAGGATTAGATGATCCTGATAAATGCAATAAATGTAAGTGCAAACCGACTAAAGCTGCTATAATTACTAGGAAAAATAAAATGTAAGCTAAAAAACTCTAACTAAAGTTGCATTAGCAATAGAGTTAACCCCCCCATAACCAAACTAACTATATCTGACCCTAATACAGGTTATAGCAGAAAATAAATTTGTAATAACAGTTTGCACCCCGAAATGACATTTGGCCCCAAGGTAATACATAACCCATAAAAGCAGTTGCCAATCATTAAAAATAAAATGGGTAACACCTACATTCCATAATAATTGTCGAGGGTTGTGTATATGAACTATAATATAAACCTCTAAAAGTATGCATATAAACCACTATGAAAAACATGGAAGCACCATTTAGCATGTATATATCTAATTAGCCAACCATAATTTACATCGCGCATAATATGTTCTTACACTTAAAAATGCTAAATCAATATGTGCTGTATAATGCATTGCCTAATACAATACCAGAAATAATTTGTATTAATAAACAAACTAGACTATAAACACCGAAATTCCACAAAGAGCTTAAATTGACAGGTGCTTTATAGTTAATACCGGCTTCTCTTATAATATCAATAATGGGGTTTGTATGCTGGGAGGTAGGAGCTTCGCTGGAGGCCATAGTATAATTTTGATATTGAATTATATAAATTTGATATAAAGGAAAAATATAATGCATTATATTTTTCTAGTTAAAAATATTATTTAAATAATATTAAAAAAGCCCATCATTAAAGCCCAATAAACCAACGGCTCTCAGTTAATGCAAAACCCTAAAATAGCTAAACGAAATAAATTATTAAATTGATCTGGATTACCGAGCAACTGCTATTAATAATGAACCAAAAACAACACCAACACCGGCACCAGCGCCCGACCAATCCAATAGTAGCCCAAACCACTACCTAATAATTTAAAATAAACGACTCTAGTGTCCCATATAATTTGTATATTACGGATGTAATATTATGAATTATTTGTTTTCTGTGTTTATTTTTTAGAACGAAACACATACGAAGTATTTTATTGAGTGGTTTTTGTGGTTATTTTTAAATTATAGCTATTTATATTATATTATACATTTTTGTTTTTAAGAATAATTTGCACTACTTGGAATTGAACCAGCACTGATTAAATCAATTGGATTTCTAAGTCCAACGCGTCTACCAATTCCGCCCAAGTGCAATTGAATTTAGTTCTCCGCTTGTTTGGAATTGAACCAAAACCTACACGTCTCGAAGCGTGCTATTCTACCTTTAAACTTACAAACATTTTATTATAAAATTAAATTGTTTTAACTGAGAAGGATTTAAACTATCAGCTACACTAAATAGATAATAAAACAACAAAAACATAAGCTTGTTAAAACTGCAATACCTATTTCAAGAAAACCTAACAGCAAAAACTAGGTATCATAGGAACAAAAGCAACTAAAATTGAAAAATCTCCTAAAGCAATAACAAAAGAAGATAAAACTATATAATAAAGTATGTCCGGCCATCATTATTAGCAAATAACCTAACTGACAAACCTAAATGAACGTAACAAATAAGAAATTATTTCAATAAGAACAACTTAAAGGTAATAAAAATGATGGCACGCCTTTAGGAACCAAAAACATTTAAAAAAGAAAAACCGTGTCTTTCAAAACCTATTGAAAAAAAAGAAAAGATTAAATGATACAGCTAAAATTACCTGGTATAATAAGTTGACCCGTTAAAGTAAAACCTGAAGGGTATTAAGCCCAAGAAATTCATAGTTAAAATTAAAATAAAAGTTAAAAAGAATAAAGGAAAAAATGCAAGGCCTTCCAAACCCACAATGCTTAGAAGTCTATATTTGCTATAAATTGGTACAATAACTCCTACTAAAATATTATTTAAACTCTGAAACAAAAGCTGTTCTATACGCATAAAATAAACCAAAAGCCAATAAACAATAAAGTAATAATTATTTATATACAAAATATAATTGGGGGTTAAAAAATTAACTAATTGGCAAAGAAAATTTATTTAAAACTAAAAATTTCAAATTGTTCTAACGGGCCTAAACATATTTTTATTGTTACATATAAAAAAATAGAGGTATTATATAATACTTAAGTATCAAAATTTTTATTTTTTGTTTTATCTGCTCAACTTCTCCAAAAACAATATCCTGAGCTACCTATAATAGTGACAACCATCTGCTAATGCATGCCCTTTCGGACATAAAATCAATACTTTGGTAAATGCAAAAAACCTGGTGCTTTAATTTTTACACCTAAAAGGTTTATTTGATCCACTCAGATATTAATAAAATGCCCATTTCTCCTTTAGGCGCCTCCTATACTAGTATAAGTTAAACCATTTGGCTATAACAAAACCTTGTGTATATAATTTAAAATGACTGTATTAATGATTCCATTGAATTTTTCATCATTGAACCGTGAAGGAGGGGTTATTTTATTGTTACTCATAACGTACTAAACCTTGGAGGCATTTTTTCAATACATTGTTGGATTAATATTAACACTTTGTAACATTTCTTCTAAACGTAGTTAAATAACGGTCGTAACAATCACCATTAATTCCAACTAGGCACCTGGAATTGAAGGCTTTGATAAATTTCATTATGGCTTTTCTTTTCTTAAATCATAAGGTAAACCACAACCACGTAGCCATAACACCAGTAAATCCCCAATCCCAAAGCGTCTTTCAAGCTTACTTTGCCAATTATCTACTAATCTTTGTTTCCAAATCCCTATTGTTATTTAATAAAGCACGAAGGTCATTTAAATGGTAATAAAATTCCATAACAAAATTCTAGTATATCGTCGATCAAACCTTGTGGGAAGATCATAAGAAATTCCGCCAGGTCTAAAATAACTTAGCATGAAAACGAGCACCAGAAACTCTTTCGTAGAAAGACATTTAACTTCTCACGTTGTTCAAAAGCCCATTAATAAAGGAGTTAACGCACCTACGTCTAGGGCATGTGTTAGTAACAGCAAGCAAATGGTTTAAAATACGTGTCTATTTCTAAAAATAACACTCTAATATTAACTTGCGCGTTGCGGTATTGTAATAGACTAATAAACGTTCAATAGCTTAAACAATAAAGATGTTCTTGAGCCATTACAAGATACATAATCCAAGCGGTCAAAATAAGGTAAAGCTTGTATACTAAGTTTTGTATTCAATTAATTTTTCAGTGCCGCGGTGAAGAAGGCCTATGTGGGGTTCCAGCTCTTACAATAATTCTCACCATTTAATTGTAAAATTAGCCGCAAAACACCATGGAGCAGCGGGGTGGTTGGGGACCAAAATTTAGTAAAAAATTTTTCGGCATTATTTTTTATTGATGTTAAATTATTTTGTTGCATATTCTTATTTTTTTAATTTTTCCCATACTAAATTATAATTTAAGAAAACGAAAGTCTTGAAATAAATTAACCGGTTCTTATAATAACTTTTTTAGTTATTTCATCACTAACGTGTTTGAACGTAACCGGTCACTGGGAAAGATTTCTTTCAACGGATGACCTGAAAAACCATAATCAGTTAAAATACGTTTTAATTCGTTATGTTTAGTAAAATAAATCCCCAAACATATCCCAAATTTCACGTTCCTAACCAACTACTGGAGGGATAAATAGATTGTATGCTTTGCAAGTAAATATTTGCTGTATTGACATCCTAAAGAAATTGTGTACCTTAAATTCCTCCTTGCTATTTAAAAAATTATAAAATACTTTGTATGAATTTTGGCTAGAGGTAAAATCAGCTGCTACTTATATCTAATAATTGTGTCATACCTAAAAAAAGTGTGTGTTTTAAAATAAAAACAATAAAAAATAAATCTTCTTTCTTCCGCAAATGAATTCTTATTTCTTGGTTATTTATCACGTGAATTGAATAGATGTATTGTTTAAAACAATTAAAAAAAAAAAATAAATAAATTTGCTGTGCTTCAAAAACTTGCATGTTTGCCGTATTTTTCAACATGGTATTAATTAATTACATTCTACCTATAAAAATAAAAAGCACCAAACCGTGTACTTATTAGTTACATGTACTTTTGCCAAAAAACGGGTTCCCAAAAAAGCTACGTTTAGGCTGTCGCAAAAGTCTATCAAATGGTTTAAAAGTATTAAAACACATCGGCAGCTTTTAAACGTTTATAAATTATACTTTTGAAAACTAGAAAAACTACATTCCAAATTACCGAGGATAACGATATTTTAACCTACCCCGAACGAAGCATTAATTTCTAAATAACTACGTATTTTGTAAAAATAATTGCTAAGCAAGCGAAAATATATGAAAAAATCTAAAAAAATACTGTATAATGCTTAATTATTTTATACTGTTACTAAAACGGCACCCCGTTTTATTAAATTATCTACCAATAGCTATTGATGGCACAAAATTTAGACGAAATAAAAACTATATCTAAACGGGTTTCTATTTTAGTCTAAAAAACTATTTGACCAATCTAAAAACCCGAAAATGTTTTCTTCCTTACAGTTTTAAATAATTTCCTAAAACTAAAATTCCTGTTTTATATAATAAAAATTATTTCATCTTTTGTTTGAACATAAATAGCCAGCCAAAAGAGCTACGCCTTACGACGTCGTTTTAATGGGGCATTAACTATCAGTACGTAAAATACCTGTTTCTTTTACGCCCTTTTTACCATAAATGTGCCATCTAACAAAGTTAATTTTTTTTTCGCGATAAATAAGTCTATGCTCTAACATCTTCCGAACTAAAAAGAAGGAATTCTATATTTTACACAAGTATTGTCTCCATATAATTAAAAAATACGGCAAGGGCGAGATTCTGAACTCGCAAGTATTCATCATACAACTTGACTTAGCAAATCAGCGCTTTAACCAATTCAGCCACCTCGATTGAGGGAAATAGGACTCGACCTATAACACTAAAATAGTAACAGATTTACAATCTGTCGCCTTCACCATTCAGCCATTCCCTACAAATGTGGAGTTGAAGGAGAATCGAACTCCTATTAACTGCCGTGCAAAGCAATTGTTCTACCATTAAACTTATCACCAGCATATTTTAGTTAAAATGCTATTTTTGGTAAAGGGATTTGAACCCATTAATAGCAAAGCTAATTAGTTTTTGAAACCTAACACGTCTACCAATTCCGGTCATACCATTATTTTTTCACGGTGACCAAGGTTCGAACTTGTAACTTTGGATCCATGAGCCCAACGAGTTAACCAATTACTCCTACACCGCTTTCTTAAAAAAAATATATATCATCTTCTTATAGCTAAATGAAATAACAAAAGCCTAAAATATTAATAAAAAATATAAAGACTAATAAATGACTGTTAAACTTTATCTATAATTGGTGTAAAAAACCTCAAATGTAATTTCAGAAAAAGTAATTCTCACGTATAATGTTAATATAGAAAAAACTTAAAGCACTAGTAACGACTTAATAAAAAAAAAGCTGTTAAATAATATTTGTGTTGAACAAATAAAAAAACTAACAAACATTTTACCCCAAAAACCTAAAAGTGGGAGGTAAACCGGCTAACGAAAATAGTGCAACAAGTATAAAAACCATATAATATTGAATTAGGTATTAATAAATTTTTTAAAAAAAGTTATTTACTAATAATATTTCATGTATTTTGTCAATATGAGGTATTATTATTGACAAAAAAACCTAGATTAGTAATTGTTATAAATAATTATGAAACCTAAAGAAATTATATTTGAAAAACTTGTATTCCATACTAACAGCAAACAAACTAAAAACCGATATTAACAATAGCTGAATAAGCCAAATAAACGTTGCAAATTATGTCTGAAAAATACCACCAGCTATTCCTATAAACATGGATAAAAAACCTTAAAAAAATTAAAATAACTAGAAAATACACTAGAAAAGTTTGAAAATATAGTTAGAATCTTGATTAACTATAAAAGACAAACAAATTTTTGGCAAAACTCATAAAAACCAAAAAAACAAAAAAAGATGAAGCAGTATAAACATCTTATAGACCAAGCGTGGAAGGGTGCAACTGCCTAACTTAAAAAATAAAACTGTTAGCTATAAGTAAAATACCTAAATAAAATATTAAATATATAATTGGTTGAAAATATACTAGTAAATGGCTAATATCTTAGAGATTGTAATTAAATCTTAAAAAACTAATTGAGCCGGTAAAAAAATTAAAGGAAAGATAAACCAAGTAAAAAAAAAGCAATAGTAATGGATTCCCATAATCAAATATTTAATTGCAGCCTTCAACAGCCAAAAGTGGAAATCTTATCATTACGATAAATAGCTAATAATAAATAAGAAATTAAACTAACCAATTTCCAAAAGAACCATAAAAAAGTAAAAAATCCATTTATTGATAATAAAATTAATAATGCTACCAACATAAAATAAAAACAAATAAATAAAACCAAATGGTAATAAATAATTAGTACATAATAACCTTTTTGTAGTAATTAAAATAACTAAAGCTGAAGCTGTTATTAGCCATTTAAATAAAATTATAGGTAATGTATTATATAATTTATGATAATATGGTATTAAAGGGAAATGGCCGCGTCTACCCCAAAATTCATCTCTCATATAATCCATTAGCACATAAATGTTAAACCAACCATTTGTATGATACATATTAATTGTGTGTGGGTTTGTTGCTATTACAAATGAAAAATACATTGTTAAAATTAATTTGGTATATAAAATAAGAGTGGCAATTAAAATTAAACATGCCAAAAACAAAAGTTATATTAAAAATATTCCAACTGTATATATTTTTTAACTATAAATTATTGAATTATTATTTAACATTAAAAATAGAAAACATAAAAAAGCAAAAAGTTAATATAAAAAATTTACTTTCAACACTTAATAGAAAATTGTATGAACATCCTGTTGCTACAAAAGAATGGTAACGTAAAACATAAAAGCACCAGCCAGGCAAGATCATAACTAAATCTATTTCGCGGTATATAGTCTTTACATTAGTAGTATCACCTCGAAACATGTAAGGAAGATTTAATATTAGAACGTCAGATATAATTGGTGTGTTATTAATAATACAGTTTGTTATAAAGTAAAAATATCGTAAACATAAATTAATTTCGGTATTGTAAGTATAACTATAAACTGGTGATAATATCTATATACTCAATAATAATGTGAATAAAATTTAACATATGTTTTTAAAATATAAAATGTTTAAATAAAATTAGTTATTGTTTTTATAAGAAAATGTTAAAATTAAAGCAAAGTCTCAAAATACTAAAAAAAATGATTGCTATATAATTAGGATAGCTTCTTTAAGCGTACAGGCGTATTACTTTTAAGGAGATATCTAAAAGGTCGAGGAAATATTGTGGGTATAATCCAACTAAAAAAAACAAAAAAAATTAATGGCAATAATGCTAAAGTTTCCTAAAAAAGTTAAATCCGCCGTAAAAATATCGAAAATGGGTTGTTAAAGGCCCAAACACTTATTTTATTAAATAACCAAAAAGAACTAAGCACCTGAGGTAATAATAGTAGATTAAAGCAAAAATAGTTAAAAAAGGAGATTAATTGAAAAACTGCTAAAAAAATGAGTAGTTCACCTTATAAAACTAGAAGTACCAGGAAATCCTGTATCTAGCTAAAGTAAAAATAAAAAATATTACCAGAGAATTTTGGCATTATTTGGGGTTAAACCACCGTAATAAAATACTATTTTTAGTTTTATATCGGTCATACAATTAAACCCACACAAATAAACAAACCACTAGATACCAATGCCGTGAGATAACATAGATAACACTTGAACCTTGTAGTCCTAGTAATGAACCTGAGAAAATTCCTAAATTTATGAGACTCATATGTCCTACTGAAGAATAAGCTATTGTACGTCTTAATGTCAATTTGTCGCATAGCAGAGAAAGAACAGCTATAAAATACCTAAAACAGACAACTAAAAAAATTAAAGGTAAAAATCTTATTGTTCCGTACGGAAATAATGGTATTAACAAAACGCAAAAAACCATAACCCGCCCATTTTTAATAAGATACCAGCCCAAAAGTACAGAACCGGCTGTAGGTGCTTCCTACATGGGCCTTGGGTAACCAAATTATGAAACGGATATAAAGGCATTTTAACAGCCTAAAGCAATAAAAAAAGAGATAAAAGACTACAGTCTGAAAAAAGGGGGAAATGTTCATTGACAGTTAATATCAATAAATTTGTAGTACCGCTACACACTTGTCAGTGCAAAAATTGGTAAGTAGTAATAGTAATGAACCTAACAGGGTATAATAAAAAAATTCAAAACCTTGCATTAATTTTTTGTACGCGTGAGCCCCAGACTCCCTATCAATAAGAACATAGGCCATTAAAATAGCCTCAAAAAATAAATTAAAAAAAGAAGAGATCTAATACTAAAAAAACATTTAAATAAAAGGAAAACAATTAAAAATAGTAAAATAACTAAATTCTTTAAACCTGTATTTAATATTAACCTAAAGAAGAAAGGATGCATATTGGCAATAAAAAAATAGTTAAACCTTAAAAAAGTTAATGAAATACCATCCACCGCCAACAATATAAGTAGCATTAAATATATTTAATGAAAAGTTTGAAGTTACAAACTGAAATCCCAATAAAAGATCTATCAAATAATAATAATAAAATAATAAACAAAAATAAACATAAAAAGGACAAAAATAAAGCAACATTTATTAAAAGTTTTATATTATAACGGGGCAATAAAGAAATGAAAAAAACTTGAAATCAATGGCAAACAAATAAATAGTGTAATAAAATCTTGTGTACATAATATTTTATAACGCAATAAATATATGAAATTAATATTATCAACCATAATTATTTAATAATGACTGTGCATTACTCGTTTAATAAAGACAATTATATTTTATTTTTTCTTTTGGGGGAAATACTTATACCATATATTATTAAAAAAATTACTCAAATTCCGTGGCTCAAGTTCACGCTCTTTAATTCGAGTATAAAGATATTGGAAAAAATGGTTTTTCATTAAAGGGTCTGTTTTGCTTTCTTTGATGGCTGTAAGGCCGGTTTCAAGACGAATAATGTGGAGTTTTATCATATTATGGGTTGCCCTAAAAAATAAAGGTCTTTGGGGGTCATCGTATATTGTTGTTCGTTGTATTTCTCTCAATCTTTCTTTAAAAAAACTAATTTGTTTAATGATTTGATTTTCTAAAAGGGTGTCTAGAGATGTTTCGGGGGGGTATTCAAGTAATTGAGATAAAACGTTCCGACGTCGGAACGCTGTTTTAAGTAAATAACTGTCACAGTAGTTTGCTTCGTTTATTGTGGGGGTTTTATCTTTGTATAAACCCATAGTGTCAAATAAGGCTAAAGTATGGCAAATAGCATAATATTTTTCCCAAATCTCTGGCGAAAAATTTTCATGTTTCGCTAGATCATATTTTAATAAGGTAGTCGTTAATTCCTTCATGGCTTCATCTGCATATGCAGATGAAGCCATGTGGTGCCATAATACTGCATTATGGACTAATTCTCCAGTATAATTATTATTGGTATTAGCATTGGTTCCCGTTTCAATTACTAAATTGTTGAGAGGAGGGTTGTTCAAAAGATTCCGTATTATTTCATTTTCCATAGCGTCTTCTTTTTCTTTTTTTTTCAATTTTTCAAGCAATAAGTACCTTTGTGTTAATTGATCATTTTCGTTAGTTAAATTATTGTTATTGTTAACGTCCCCAACATCGTCAACAGGGGTATTAACATCTATCGTTGTAGGAGTAAATGAAGAACTGTGGCTCCCATAGTTTCTTATGTCTGTTGTTTCATCCTCACTGTCCGTTTGAGCGAAAATTTCTTCAGCTGAACTGCCAAAAGGATTTTCATCGTAATACTCAGGTGAGTCTTGATCTGTATCAGAATTTTCTTCTAAACTTGAGTAAATTAATTCTATCCTATTAAGAATATATTCTTCATTAACGATTCTTGGATGAATATTTATTTGTGTAGGCTCGCCATAATCATCAGATGGCTCTGGCAGTGAAGTTATATATTTAGTATTTTCTGATACACTACTAGTGCTTTGCGTTTCTTCATCATTATTATCTTCAATTAAGCTAATGGTGTTATTTTCAAAAAGTGGTTGATTGAATTTATACATATATAATTCGTGTTTAATATTGGCAAAATCATTTCCAAAATTATTATAGTATTCGGGTATTTTAAAATAACGGTCGTAAAACGAATTTAACATAGATTTATTTTTGAATAAAGAAGCAAAACGTTTTATTTTCCAACCCATTTCAAAGTTTATTAAGGGATCAACAGAAGCCATTAATTTTTTTTCTTGTTCTCTTATGGCATTTAACTCCTTTTCTCGTTGTTTGTGGCGCAAAATTTCACCTTGTATTATTTCTTTTTCACGTCGCTTATATCTTGCGATTTCGTTCTGTATTAATTGGTTTTGATATTCTTTGCGTTGTTGTTTTATTATAATCTGTTTTAATTGCTTTTTTAGGTAGGGTTGGATTACACCGTGTAACATAAATTCTTGGGGTTTTAAACTACTTTTAAAAGGTTTTAAGTATAAATAATTAATTTTTTCAAAAAGAGCACTGTAGAATAATATACCACGGGTTGTGGTATATTTATAATTTTTATTGCAAGCATTTTGGTAAGTCTCCTTCCACCCTATTGTTTTTTTTGCCTCAATTCTACGCTGTAATAAATAAGCAAAATGCGAAGGACATACAAGTGGGATTATAATATTTTTTGAGTGGGGTAAAAACAAATTTGGTATTAACGTTTTTATAAGAAAAGGGCTATTTATTTTTACAGTTTTTTTCATTAAGTATAAATGGCTAGATTTATATTGTAGGCGTTGCCAATCTTTGAGTTTTATTTTAGATAAAATTTGTGGTAAAGGCTGTGAACTATAATATGTATATAAAGGTAACACTATTTTTTCAATTTGATAAAATTTTTTTTCTGTTAAAGAAATATTTTTTGCTGACAATGCAGGTTGTGTTAGTTTTTTATTTTGGTTTAATAAAATTGATTGTCCTTGTTGCAGCCAATCATTAAAATAATTAGTAACTTGTAAATAAAGTTGGGCATCTATCCATTCTTTTTTCAAGAGATCGGAATTTGCCATAACACTTAGTTTATGAAGAAAACGTTCGCTTTTCTGTTTGGCGCTTGCTATATATGGATTATTTTGTAGGTTTGATGCACAAAAGCTTTGGGGATCAAGAGGTTCCTGGTGAAAAAAACTTGCTTTTTTTAATGCTATATTATTTGCAATTGATAAAATAATATTATTGTCATTAAAAAATATTATATCTTTTTTGTCATAAGTTTTTAGTTTGTTTAACATTAGTTTACTATTATTATTTGAAATAGCATTTTTAATATTTAAATCATCTTTTTTAGTCAATTTTCGCATCCAAAACCAAAATCTTGTCAATTTTTGTTGGTGTTTTTCCAAATGTTTAATAGTGCCATCTTCTAAGATTTTTTTGCTAAATAAATTTACAAAATTTTCGAAGCATTCAATTTTTAATCTGGTTTCGTTTTTTGGTATTTGAAGATATAATTTAATAAACATTAATTCTTTTTCATAAGTTGTATAACAGTATTCTAAGATATGTTCGAATTTTTTAGAACGTTCACCTGCCGTTTTACCTTGTGTTACGTAATCATAAGTAGTCCTTTTTAAAATGGCTCTTTTTCCAATTAAAAGTCGAATATTTTTCGATGATTCAAATTCCATAAGGTCATAATTTGAAAAATCATTATTGAATAGTAAATATTGTAAATTATTTAGCCATTTGTAAATTGTTTGATTAATCAAAGGAAAATCTTTAGGCACTTGATTTTTCGATAATTTATTTAAATAGTTGACATTTTGTCCAAACAATTTGGGGGATTGTTTAAATGAAAAGGTTTCTCTATTTAGAGATAAAATGAACCCCCAAATATCCGCTACTTTTGTATTTTTATTAGCAATATTTCCATTGTTGGGGTGGTTGTTAGATGGAAAAACATATAGGGGAAATAATTTTTTTTTTATAAAATGAATGTAATAATTAAAAGGTGTAATAATTAAAAGCTCAGATTTGTAGGTTGTTATTATGTTTTTTTTTAAACCTAATTTTTTTAAATTAAATTTTCCAAGTTTTTTATGTTTATCAAAAAATAAAGTATTAATCGTTTTAGCAGGAAAAAACATATTGTAAAGATAGTGAAAGGGAGCATATTTATGTTGGTTTAATGAAAATTTAAACAAAAAAGGTTTATTTAATAAAATTTGGTTTAGTTGCCAAATACGTTTGATTTCTCATTTTCCGTGATAACTCTAGAATTTGAATTAACTAAAAGAAATATAATCAGAATGTAAAAATAATTTTTTCGTTTTACTTGGGTTACGTGTTAAAGCTACAACACGTTTCATAAAAGAAGGGTACATTCTTTTTTTTAATTTAGGGCTGACCTACTAAAAAATCAGCATAAACCCCACTTATATGGTAAGAGACGTCGGTGCCCATTTATGACTAATATAACGTACAGAAGCCAAAACCAGTGCTATCAAAATATGTTCGTTGTGTTATTTTGATGATTTTAGGTATAAAATTTATGGTTCCTGTTGAATTTTTATCCGTTAATTTTAAAAATAGCTAAATTAGATAAAGTTAATTTATTGTTATTTTTATTTAAAAACTCCGAAAGACCGTGAACAAATAAAAGGGTGTTAAGTTTGTTAAACGCAGTTTAGTATAGTCTAACAAGCTACTTGTTGAATTATACTAACCCTATTATATAATTATTAGAAACTATTAACATTAGTTTTTTTAATAAATGATAAATTGGCTTTAAATTTTTTCACAGAACGAACTATGAACATTATATTTTGATGCCAATAAAACATCCTTGCGATAATAAGATGCGTTTAAAACGGCGCAACGGTCGATGCGGGAATTTTTTGAACCAACGTCCTATAGCTAAATTTTACATAAAGAATTATCCGCCTGTATTCTATATTTTTTAAATATATTTTTTAATGAAACCTTGGTCATATTGGTGCTTATGATTAATATTTGTTAAATTATGCATTCCCTAAAGAACTGCTTGAAGTAATAAATTGAAATGGTGTTTGTTGTTTTCGGTAGCATTTTTCTATAGCGTCGTCTTTTGCTTATTAAGCGATGTCTTATAACCCTCAAAAATTGCTTGTGATTGGAAACGATGTCGGTTGTAATTTGGGTATTTGTTTGTTTAAAATTAAATCGCATTTTTTTTCTACGTGATTTTTATATAACGTAAAAGTGGTCTTTTTAATAAATAATCACCTAACCCATTGCTTGTAAATTTTTTTCATATTAATATCACGTTGCAACAAGAGACGTAACATTTTTTCAGAATCATATAAATTATATTCCTAAAGGGTAAACAGATTTACCAAATTTTTTATGGTAAACCAAATAAAGGAGTATATAATCTAAAAGCGGAACGAGTCATTTTTAAGCTATGGTTTAAAAGCATAAACACGGCGTTTTCTGAATAATTTCTTTTATCAAATAACTGTTGAATTTTCTTTTCCCAATGAAAACGTCTCAAAAATTTTTGAGAATACCGCATTTTTAGCAAATTGGTAAACATTCACACCCTAAAGAACGCTTGTTTGTTGCAAGTTTATTATGTTTTATTATTAAAAGGTTGAGTGTGGTAATTAACAAACTGTATCAAGTAATAAAGGTAAACGAGGCCATTGCAAATACCCGAGAGCGACGACCCCGTCGGTTTACTTGTTTTACCCAATGGAACACGAGTTGTTGCTGCATAATTTTTTCTAATTTGAGTCTACATTCCAGAATTGATGCTTAGCTTTCGTTTTTTTAAATGACATGAAAGGCAAATTATCCAAAGGTAAGCGTAATGTATTGTTAAGGTGAAAAGACTGTCGTCATAAATTTATTAATCTGTAATTTGTTGGCAAAATTATTATTTCTTTTTAAAATAGTTTGTATTAGATTTAAAAAATTTTCTAGATTATTTAAAGCTAATTTTGTCAAAGATAAATTTTCTAATATCTTTAAAAAATCTACTTTTGTCATTAAAGTAAAACTTAGTAATTTTACTTTGTTTTTTGTTATCCTAAAAATTTCAAATTATGTAAAGGTATCTGTTTTTCTAATTAAAATTTTTTTTTTTTTTGCCCTTAACTAAAAAAGAAATTTTATTAAGTTCCGTGGGCAGATAACAATTTATCAAATTTTTTTTTATTAAATTCTTTTACTAGATAATTCCGGTCGGAAATCATATAACCAAATGTGGTTAACAGATAAATAAGCAAGCCGGGGGGAATTTAAAATAATAATCCCGCGGGAGAGTCACTAAACATTATCAACAAAAAAGGTAATTTGATCTACCAAATTTTCTTGTAACAAAAAATCCCTTTATATTTATTGACTGAAAATTGGAGAAAGAATAGAACTGCGCGGCGCAATTTTATTATGTAAAGCGTTTGATAATAACGATACTATTGGCCTAGTTAAAACATGCTTTCTATTTTTAAAAGATATATGTTTTTTTGTATTAAAAGAATATCCCATGAACGTATTTATGAGAAACGTTTGATTTTAAATTTTTAATAAAAAAGTCATCAATTGGTAAAAACTGGTTCAAATTCAAAATTTTAAATGCTTAATAGGTATTGTTCTTAAAAATAAAGGCCTTGTTATATAATTTTTTGAATGGTTTTTGAAAGTAATACTGTAGTAAAAAACGTTGGTAGCCAAGTCCTTAAGGTCTCTTCGACTATTTTTATGGACTTCAAATTTATGAAAAGCCGGAACTTATTATTTCAGATTGCATGCCCGGGTGTTATTTGGTATAAAATCTTGAGACAATGTTGTATTAAGTGTCTGTACCTTTATTATAGGAAAGCATACCCTACATTATTTAAATATGGTTTATACCCAACCAAGTAATATAATTTGACTATTGCTTAAAAAAATTGCCCATTATATTTAAATTAATAAAATATAAATAATACTAACAGATGCACACTACTTTCAAATGGCGATTAATAAAAAGAAATAATTTTCGGTTTTATTAAGCAGTTGTAGCTAATGGATCCAGCAAAATCAAATTGTTCTTCTTCTTCCTCCCCCCTGATCTTCATGTAATAAATGGTTCAAGATAAAAAATATCAAAGTCTTTTTCATCTTGTTCAAATAAAAAATAACGGATATTTAAAGAAATTAAAAGGAAGAATAGCCAATAACAAGGATTGAAACAAAAACAGCTTCTAAACCAGGACTACAACCGTCTTCTTGTATAAGCACGGTTAAAGCGGTGACGGCGAGCTCTGAAACGGCGCCGTCTTCTACCTTCGAAAGAATGGTCATGATGTGTAAAATAACGAGGCAAAGTGCCCCATGAATATTTACTAAAGACTATGTATAATTTTATGTATAATTATAAAAATTCTCTACTGAAAATGGTTGTAGTAAATAACTAAACAGCAAAAAACAAAAAAATCAAAAAATAAAAAATTTTTATAACCATACATAACAAAAAAAGAATTAACGATGCCACCATCTAATTCGAAATAGTACATACATCCCATATAAGTATAATCAAACCCAAACAAAAAAGAAAATACGGCTGTATAAAAAATGAAAGCTTAGTCTACTTAGTGATTAGTAAATAATATGGAAAAACATATAACTAAAATATATTTATAACTTTCCCCATAACTCTTTAAATTGTTTCCTTAAAAGATAAATGATGATTTTTTAATTGGTGCAGATTTTATTATAAATTACATCCAAAACACGAGAAGTTTGTAATATATTGCTTTTAGACGTTGAAATTATGTATTGAAAGTATGTTGTAAAAACAACATTTAGAAAATGTAAACCCAAAATAAAAAATTCGAATTAAAAATTTAAATAATATACCCTACAATATTTATTAAATTAAATTTCCAGAAAACATTAATTTTATTTTTGTCTTTAAAAAATAAATAAGGAATTACGTTAGAAATAGCTTGATAATATTTTATTCTTTAATTTTTTTACAAAATTAAAAACTAAAAATACTATTAAAATTTAAAATATTATTAATTAAAAACCAACTGTTTTTTTTCAGTTGTTTGTTGAAAGGGTATAATTATGTTTAATTTTAAAAATAAATTTTAGAAGAAGGGATACCCTAGTAGATGTTTTGAATTGTTAGTACGCCACCCATTTTCGTTTGAAAAAACGGGTAAGGTTTTGTTTTTATGTAATTCTTATTACCTACTTTCCTCTAACTTAGGTATAAAACCTGTAAGTTTGTTTGGTAAAATAAAACTCTAAACGATTTTTGTTGCGGACACTGCTATTAAAAATTAATATCGTTTTTAACAGAAGTATTTGCTTTATGTAACTAAATTCGTAGTATAAGCTGACAAAGAGTTCATTAAAACTACGAGAAAATAGTTTATTATTTTCTTTTTAAATGCAAAAAATTATTCAACGCTAAAATCATTCATATTTTGTTTATATTTGAATAAAATTTCTTTTGCATTACTAAAGTATATTATAGCGTTTTAAAAAAGCTAGGCATATACTTCCAACTAGCGCCGTCTATACTTAATTTTTTATATGTTATTGGCTTTAAACGTTTTTTTAAGGAAAGTGAACGTGAGGTATGCCGTGCTTCTTTACGCCGGGGCTACCATAACTCGTCCTTTAGAAAGGCACATAACCAAATAAAAATGGTCGTCGTCGACTCATGCCAGTTGTTTGGTTTGTTAATCTAATAATTATTATCAGCATACGTACTTACAGGAAGAAATTTGACTAATTTTGTTACTTTCATGCAAATTATTTTTCGGTAATTCTATATGTCCCAGCAAAAGAGTAATCAAATAATCGAAAATATTTTCGATATCTTGTAAAATGGAGGTGTTTCCGCAGGGTATACTATTTTTGGTAGGATCTGGTATTTTTTTTTTTGCTAATAAATGTCTCCCTATAAGTATAAGCATAAATAGGGTTAGGGTTATTATTAAAAAGGGTTGAAGTTTAAAAAATTTGTATTTTCTTTATGTGTTAAGCCCTAAAATTTCATCTTTAAAATTATGGAGAGTAAGATTTTAAATTTTTTATATCTTGGGATCAAAGTTGATATACTATCAAAATCTGTAGTTGAAACATTAAAAAGCATGCTGGGAGTGCTTGTTGTCGTTAAAATAAACTTTGAATTTTGTTATCTAAATTCATCAACTAATAAGTGGTTTTTAGAAGCTAACATAACGTTTATAGGGTTTTTTAACTCCTAATTAAAGGCTTAAAAACTTCTGTTTACATAATTTTTTTTTGGCAATGAAAACTCCTTGACGATGCATAAAAGAAAACCCAATTTGTTACGCCGCTTGTTGCCTTTTTCTGCAACAAATTAATTAACATATAATAAATAAGAAAAATAATTGTTTACCCACCGAATTTTTTAATTTAAAATGTTCCTAAAAAAATATTCTCATAGTCAATACTTAAATTAGTATTACTATAAACTAAGTTGATTCAAAAATTTGGAATCATCTATTTATTAAAAAGTTTAGGTTATTTGCTATTTATAGTTTGTAATTGATTAATTTGTTGAATGCAGAGTAATACATTTTCTAAAAAATATAAATCTTCAAAAAATGTTTCAACAGCTTCGTAATCAGATTCGTAAGTTTCCTCAAATTGATCATCAATGCCATCAGAAAAATCACCCCCTCATATCAATAGAATTATGGTAGTTTAACCATTGTTGTTTAAACTTCCCAGGTTGCTTTTCGTTTTTTACTAGTTATTTTTCTTGGTAAATGGTCTTAATCTGCGAATAAAATTATGTTTAAATCCGTTTTTTATGTAACTTAAATTTACGAGTTTTGACACGCCATTTACTAAAAACCTAATAATTTTAAACGTTGCGTTTGTTTAATAATTTTTTTTTTTTTAACATTTTGGATAACCCCATTTTAATATAGGATTAATTTCCGATAAGAAGCATTTGCAAATAAAACATATTATTTTGTAAAGAAATATTTGGCAAGGTGCTTTTTAACAAGTCATTTGACAATAAAGGAAAGGCAGTTAAAACATTATCTAAAAGTTTCAAGGTTGTTAAGAGGTTTATTATTAACTATTAACCGATTTTTTATTATTTAAACTTGCTATCTCAACGTCTTCTTCTTTAAAATTAAACTCATCAACAATATAATCCAAAGGTACATTTAATGTTTCGCTTGTACTTAAAAAATCGTCAAAAACATCTTCCAAAAACATCTTTTGTTATAAAAATGTTATTTTTAAATTCCAAATTCTTTGAACATATATCTTTTATTACTAAGTGGGTTCTTGAAATTTAGAATTACGACGTAAATTCTAAAAAATAAAAGACATCGAACCAAATGTTAAGCAACATTGGTATAAAAATGAACATTAAAAAGCTTGAGAGTTAAATGGCTGTTTACGCAATGGTTTCAAATGCCTGGGGATCTTCAAAATCACCCCGAAATAATTTCTAATTCTTCAGCAGAATGTTTAGCAGGTTCTACAGTTAAGTCAAATCTTAACATCTACCGTTCTTAAAATATTACTAAAAAGAGAGGGGGATTTCTTTTTCAGTATTAATTATATCTTGAATCAGACCACATATTAAAAATATTGTGTTCTATTTAATGGTGCATAGCTAAAAATAGTACTCCTTTTTTTAACCGTCCAAAAATTTATGAAACAAGCGGTTTACGGTTGTGTTTACCGCGCTGCGTTTTTAAATTATCTATTTTTGTATTTCCAGTTATAAAGTGGAAATACATTTAATGTATTCCCTTAAATACTCAAAAGCATCCCCCCAAACTAGAAACAGGGTCTATATCATCCGTATCAAGGTCTGACAATTTCGGGACTCCTACACCATTTCAAAACATGGGCTTTTAGTCCCTGCCACTCATAAAATTGTAAACATAAATTGTTTCTTACGTAAAAAATGGTTATATTTCAAAAAAAAACGTGTACTTAAGCGTCGTCGTCGTTTTTTTTTTTTTAAGCTATAACTAATAGAACCCTTTATTTTTAAATAAACGACGGATAGCGAGCTGTTTCTGGTAAAACCCCTTAGCAAAGTACGGCGTTGTATGTGTTTCCCTTAATTTCTTTCGACGTTTACGACGCCCGTTTAAAATGCCGAAAATTATTATCTAATTTTCGGTCCAATTTTCGCATCAAAAATTTTAAATCCCCAATTTTTAAAATGAGAAGCTTTATTAGTTTTTAAACCTTAAAAAACTTGTGTTGAGTATGTTGAACAATTGCAAATTAGAAAAATCAAATTCCGTCATTTAATGATGTACTGTCCACAGCGTTAATTACATGATCGTTAAATAAAAAAAATCTTGAATTTTCCAGATCATCGTCATATTCTTCAATACCTCCTTCCTAAATCTTCATAAAACTCACCCATTATCAGCTTCAACGTCTTCAGCATTATTTTCAAAACCTATATCTTTCTTCATCGTCTTCCAATAAATCATTACTCTTCGAGATCTTGATCATCTTCTAGTTCCATCATTGTCTAATTCGTAATCGTACATTTCCTGGAAATTGTACATTATCCATACAAATCAACATCTTGGGTCATCATCAGGATCTTCAGGTAAATCTGAATCCTTGGTCATCATCATAATCTTCTTCAGCAAAATCTGTATCAAGAACACTATCCATCTTCATCCTCTTCAATATCATCTTCGTCACCATCATCAAAATCAGATTCCGGGTTCAAAGTAAATGGTTGTAGTAAAATCATCCCGCAACTGAATGCCCCAAATCCAAACGTTAAACTAGATGTTAAAGGTAAATTATCGGATATCATTATTTACTGAATGATGATATTTACTACAATAAAAAATAATATTTATTAAATTGCCAATTGAAATTCTAGATTAAATGCTATAAGAAGGTAAGGGATCTACTAAAAAACTTATAAACTGAATAAGAACCTGGCTGTTCTAAAATCCAATAAACCCCGATATATTTTCTGTAGTTATTGCGTTTTCTTTTTGTAAGGGCAAGAATTTTTGTAAATTTTCATTAAAACGTCCAGAAAACTCATATAAATTAGGAGAACCTACAGTAAAAAAATCAAGATCTGTTTCATCGTCTGTTGACGGTATATCAATATATTCATAATCTTCCGAAATCTTCAAGATAATAATCATCTAAATCAGTAGCTTCATCATCTGAAAATATCCTCATCAAAATGCTCTTGTTCCCCAAAAATCAATATCTTCCAAAAGCGTTTTCCATGTAAGGTGATGCTATTATAATAAGTTTCATATTCAATTAACCATAGCAAAAGAAGCCATTGCATTAAACGAAAAAAACCAATTATCTAAAAGTATAATTAGCCCAAACCAGTAGCTTGCTTTGCATTTTCAAGTTTTGTTGTATAATTTAATAATTCCAGAAAATGGTACAAAAGGTAAATAACCATCCCCATTCTACATTAAGAATGTCCACAAAGCGTGTCGTAATAAAATTCTAGAAAATAATAATCATTATCCAAAAGAATAATTGCCAATAGAATCATCCTACTATCATTTGTTGTTGAATTTCGTCTTCTTCTAATATAATATTTTTAAAAGAATTGTCGTATAAGGGAAAAAGGGTATTTTAAAAACAAGCTTGACATCGTTAACGGTCTTTTATAAACGTCAAAATTATTATAGCTATTTTTTAGCATTTTACTGTTATCTGTTAAAGAAGTTGCTATTATACTTAAACATACTTGTTCAAGTTTCAAAATATTTTTAAAATAAAATTCATGTAAAGATTCTTTTTGTGAGTATATATTAAACTCGCCTGTTGTATAATTTTTTTGTCTTAAAAGAGTTAAAGTCCTTAGGCAAATGTTGAGAAAATTGTACAATTTGGCGCCTTATAGTGAATTTCTTTTAAAAGTTGAAAATGTGCTAAAAGTAAAAGCCCAATAAGAAAAATTAAATTGAATTGGCAAGACTACTTAATCTCATTTTTAAAAACTTTAAACTATTTTTCGAAAAGTATTATAGAACCAATTGAGGTATTTTTTAAAAACAATAATTAATTCATTAATAAATGTTTCAATTTCTTACGTCATCTTTTTTACCATATAAAAAAATTGTTATCATTTTTTTTTGTTTTTTGTTTTCTTTTATTTTTTTCAATGATTTCATCTGGCTTATAAAGTTTGGAACGCCGTACTTTCATCTTTTTAAAAACAGTGTTAATACGCCTATATATAACCCGTTTTGGCTTATGTTTTCGTAATGGCGGTTGTTTTAAAAGTTTAAAATTTTTAAATCTAGAAGTATTTTTTAAAGCTGGAATCTTTTTGTAAAACTCCTATTCATTTTATAATTGAAATAGTCTAATTTGTTGAAATGATTACCATAAAGTAATGCTAGAAAAACTATAACCCTTTAATTGTTCTCTTTCCTAATGGAAAAGGTGTTTTAAATTGTTTACCATAGTTATTTAAAAAACTATCATAAGAAAATAAGGGTAAAGCGTTTATAACACGCATGTAATCTTTTTTTTCATCAAAACCTAATATCCTTTTTTTTATAAAAAGATTGAAAGAAATCGGATATTTCGTCAACATTTAAAGCGTCTGTTAACGTGGGTTTTTTTGGCATAATTAAAATCAAATTTTTCTTTTTGAAACTCCTTCACTAAAATCTAAGGGTATACTTTTATCCAAACTAGTATCTTCATTCACGATTCTTAAATTAGTAACTATCATCAGAATAACCATGTAAGTAGCTTTCAAACACTATTATCATTAAAATGTTTGGGAGTTTCTTCTTAAAAAGTAATCATAAGCAATTAAATGCAAATTCAACATCAAAGTTTCTCCATAAAATCAATATTAAGAAAATCAAACAACCTAGAATATTCAGTTTCGGCATCTCCATCCCCATTCTAATTCATCAATATCAAATGGGATAGTGCTCGCCAGTACGTGATAAATATAAAACATTTTTTACAATAGGAAATACACTCTAAAGCTTGTAATTGAAACAACAACCACTATAGGATGATGTTCTGTATCGCGGTTTTGTAATACTATTACGCAAATCGCCTAAATGAAATAAATCTTCAGCTGAATTTGCTTTCAGAAAGCTCATAATCCCATATATCCATTATGAAACCCACTACCTAATAAAGAATAATCCAGCAAGAATTTTAAAAAACTCTTTTGGGGTAGACAATTTAAAACTCATTTGATAAATGTAATAAATAATGCCTCATCATCGGGTAGTCCAAAATTACTAAAGAAATTTCCTTCAATTTCAGAATCAACCAAATCAATGGGTGTATCTTCTCTTGCAATACCGTCATCCATAAACAAAAGTGTCATATTCGATATCACTATTCCTCAACATTCCAAAGAACCTCCCCAAGGTAAAGTAAAAACACTTTGTAACAGAACGTTGGTTAATAGAAATTATCCCCCATTAAAGTTGTTCTAGGTATTTGAAGCCCTATACCGTGAAAAAAGATTGCCATTAATAATACTTAAATTTTCTGTCATATGGGCCAAATTTAATTGTTTTTTTGTGAATTTGCGCAATACACTCAAACGTTTTTTTTGAGGCGTAATTTTAAAATGTTTTCTTCTAGTACCGCGATTTAATCGGGAGATACACTAGCAAATTTTGTCAACTTAGATGTCTGTGTTGGTTAAAGATAATAAATACTGACGCCATCTTAAACCAATTTGTAGGATTTTTGTTATCTACAGTATTAAGGCCATATGGTATGATCTTCAATAGGCTATCAAAGTATCTTCTGCTAAAGATTCACTAAGTATGTAAAAAAGATAAAAAATTGGTATGCATACCATTAATCTAAAGAAGAAAAATCTTCACCTTATCAAACTTCTATAAAATTTTAAACGACTGTAAAGAATTAACCTCTAGCATGCAAGAAAGAATGCCACATAAATATTTTTTGCATTGAATTCTAAATAATTTATTAAAAAACTGGTTCCAAACTTTTTTATATTAAAGGAGCCGTTATATAAGTTGTTGTAATCTGGTTAAGTCCTAAATAACGTACCCTTCGGTTTCGAATTTAATATCTTTTTGCCATCGATAAAAATCCTGACGAGCAGCATTCGCAGCTAGCAAAAAATTCTAACTCATTGTGTGCATTCAATTGGCTTTTACTAAAACATAGTACTTCTCAATACCATTTTTTTAGCTTTTGAAAGCTGTTCTTAAAGAAGAGTAAAATGTATTTGTTGTAGAATACAGGTCTTTAAAATTGAATTTCACATTTGAAATATATTTTAAAGTATATTCCCCTGCATAATAATGGACGGTTCCAGAGTGCTAACCATTTTATGTGGATATTTGTGGTGTAATAATGTTTTTTTAATAACTATATCTTATTTTATTCTTATACAATAAACTTGGTTTATTTCGTTTGTTTAAAAAACAAATAAACATTATTTGTTATACTAAGATTCAAAAAGTAAAAAGCTTTCTATCCGAAATTGTTTTTAAACGGCGTAAAAAAAAAGAATATAAAATATCTTTTGTAAAACTAAAGATATTCTCGCCAGATATCTTGAACCTAACATAACATCGGTTAAGTTTATATAAAAACCGGCAACGTTTAATACTTCCCATTATTTGTAAACGTAACCCATCTCACATAAATGTTAAAGGGATTCTTTAAAAGTTAAAAAAAATAACCTTATTATAAAGTAAAAAATGTGGGCAAACCTTCAAAAATACCTTTAATATTTTTTTCAGGACTAACCAAAAATTTCATCTTTAACCGAAGATAGTAAATATCCCAAAATAAACATTTCTAAAACTAAGGCGACCAGTTATTTTGTTCACGAACCAAAAGTTGTCCATTTAATTAACTCTCTTAAATATTGTTTACTGTTGTTGAGTATTAGCCATAAAATAACTATTTACCAATCAGAGAGTTTTTCATTTTTTTTTGTAAACTAAAGGCTAGGGTTTAACCAAGACCAAACAACTAAATCTGTAAACGGTAATCCCATTTGCAAATTCTTCCTCCTATATTAAATTCAAAACTTTCATTGTTTTTTCTTTTGTCCCCGAAATTCCAAATACTCAGGGATCTCATCATTATCTCCCCAAACCTCGTTCAAATGCATCCATTAAACAAAACATCTTCCCTCCATATTTTCCGGAATAAGCGTGTTAGAAATTTCCACAGGTGGTTCGTCTCTCAAGATAAAAAGGTTCAATTGCTGTGGTTTCATTATTAATCGACCAAATGTAGATCGCCAACTTCCTTGGGCATCAATATAATTAATTAAAAAATGGTAGCTTGCTTTATCTAATTCTATAATGAGAAAGCTCATCTTCTTCCTCCACCCAACTAAGGTGGTATGTTGGCTTGTATATTATCCGGAAAATGCTATTATATTTAAAAATGTAGAGGTTTTATTAATAGCTTAAAAGACCAAATAGTGAACTAAATGATGGCTGTAAAAATCGCATAAATTTATTTAATTTAGTATAAAACACAAAGGGTCAAATAACAAATTTATAAAGGAGGTTAACTACCAACTACATTAGCATTACCCAGTACCCTTCAATACCAAATAATACATCGTTTTCACCACTTCTCCTCTTATATTACTTATATTAAAATAAAAATAAATTATTGAAAACCTATATTATATAAAATGTATGATAAAGTCCAAAATTTTCTTAAATTACTATCAGTACCATATTGGTATAATGTGGGTTTCTTTCTTCCAAACTATTTAGCCGTAAATAACTCCCCTATAAAATAAATTTCCAATAAAATTTTGGAGTAAAAAGGGCTTCACATTTAAGCCATATATTTTTTTACCCCTGTCATTAACTAAGCAAAATTAATTGTTCTTCCTAAAAAGCCCTTAGTAAATGTATCTGTCACAACTGTATGCTTCTGCTTATTAATTATTATACTCTTGTTTTACAGTATTTAAAAATAAAGGTAATGAAACACCATAGCGCATAACATCAAAAACAATTAAGTTCCATTTCAACCCCAGAAAGATGCAATTTATATAAAAAATCCTCCATCTAAATGTTGGCAATAACCAAATAAAACGGGCAGATAAAGGTAAATGTTTGAACCACAGCAATTTACCAGATTGATATGCCTAATAATTTATAAAAATAATTAAAAATCGCTACGCCTTTTAACGCCACAACAAAAAAAAAGTTCAAAATTATTTTTGCTTAATAAAAGTAATTATTAACAATAACTATAAACACTAAACCATTTATTTGAAAATTTATAGAAAAATTAATTAAATATAAATAAAACATTAAAACCTAATAAGGAAATTGTTACGCTAATGAAAAATGAAACCAGATTGTACATAACGAACATTACGGTAAACTACAATTCATATAATAAGAAAACCCATTAAGGTCCAATTAATTCAATTAAACCTCTGTCTAATTATATGAAAAGAGCCTGTGTAACCAAACTTTTAAAGACGGAAAAGTTATATATTGGTGAAAAAAATCCATCAAAACGCCATTTTTTGTTACTAAACTTCTATAGCCTTTAAGGTATATGTAGATTCCTAATAAAAAAGTAGGTAACAAGCTTATACTCAAAAACGTACACCGCTGCTATAGTACCCCAAATACTTAAATAGTAATGGTAATAATGTAAAAAAATCTGACGTAAATTCTAGTTCACTACAAACTACTTGTATGCAAAGAAAACGCTTAGAGAATCCGACCAAAATGTTGTACCAGCACCTATTAAACAAATCATTTAATAAATAACCAATAAATATACTACCTAACGCCAGTATACATAAAGGGTAAAGACATTAACCAACCCTGCTTCTAATACTTTCTCCTTATCATAAAGCACCCCCTATTGCTTTTTTAAAAATTAAAAAAATGTTTTTTTAAAAAAAATATTATTATCAGTTTTAGAATAATTGCGCCAAAAGACAAAATAAATTAATCTCCATACTATAAAAAGCAGTACAAAAAGCCAGTAAGTGATGCTAAAATAAAAGCAAAAGATACTAGGTAAAAAATGCTCCAAACGCTACTATTTCGAGTATAAAATCTTTTAGAATAAAACCCTGTTAAATAAGGAAAACCCATTAAGAGCTAATGATGCTATTAGCATTACAGAACTATGTAAAAGGTAATAACGGTAATCCATTAGAAATATTTGCGCATATCTTGTTCGTTATTAAATGCGTGAATTATTAACACCAGCTGACAAAAAAAGTAAAGCTTTTAAAAACTGCATGGTTAACTAAATGGAAAAATAGCTAATGAATATTGAGACAAACCAATAACCTAAAAACATATAACCCAATTGGCCTACAAGTAGAATAAGCAACTAACTTTTTTTAAATCAAATTGTGTTAAACCAGATACTGAGCCAAAAAAAGCAGCTACATGCACCAATAATAATTACCATATAATGAAAAGAATTGTATTGTAATTAATTCTAAAATAGGAGAGCATCGTGCTTAAAAGAAAAACACCTGCAGTTACCATTAGTAGCTGCATGTATTAAAGCAGAAACCTGGTGTAGGTCCCTCCATTGCGCTCGGAAGCCATGTGTGAAATGGAAGTTGAGCTGATTTTGCTACCCCTCCCAAAAACAAAAATACACATAATAAATTTAAGATATTTATATCAAATATAAATATCCTAAAATAACTTGTTGAAAAATAAGGAGCTACAGCAAAAAGGGTAGCAAAATCCATTGTTTTCACCAAAATAAAAACGACTAAAAACGCCAATGTTTATAAAAAAATCGCCAATTCTATTAACTAAAACAGCCTTTAATAGCAGCTGCGTTAGCTTTCAGGACGTGAAAACCCAAAAATTAATCAAAAGAAATGATGATAAACCTACACCTTCCCATCCAATAAACCATTTGAACAAAATTATGAGCTGTAATTAACATTAACCATGAAAAATGTAAATAATGACAAATACGACATAAATCTTGGCAAATGGTGGATCAGTTTCCATATATTCAATTGAATATACATGCACCAAAAATGAAATACCCAATACTACTAACAACATGACATATTGTTAAAGAATCAAACCAAAAACCCCCAATGAACTGACAAGTAACTAGTAGAAAACCAAACACCCAAGCTCAAAAAAAATAGAATGATTTAACTAATGCATAATTAAAAAATAAATATTAAAGAACAAATAAAAGAAATGCCTATACTAGCTGTGGTAACAATGGTTAGAACCTTTCCTACCTATGTAATTAGTTAAACAAACTAGCTGTTAAAAACCCTAATAAAGGGAACTAACACAATAAATAAACAAAGTAAAGTAACCTAAAAAATACATGTCTTTCTATTATTTTAATAATTAAATTAATAAAAACGTAAAAAAATAAATTAATTATAAAACAATAAGATCCTGATTGGAATCGGAACCAATATCATTTGAGCTAACAATCAATTGCTCTACCATTAAGCTTACAGGATATTTCGGATGGTAGGGTTCCGAACCTACGCATGATGGATCCAAAATCCATTGCCTTACCACTTGGCTTACATCCCTATATTTGCAATAAAACTGGACAAGACAGGATTTTGAACCTATATTGATATTAATCGAACCTCCAGTTTTCAAAACTGGTACCTTAGCCATTTCGGTCACTTGTATATTATCAATGAGGATTATTGGGAATCGAACCCAAATCAACGGATTAAAAGTCCCGGTGCTTTACCACTAAGCCTATATCCCCATAAATAATATGACCCATTAAGAGAATCGAACTCTTATTTTTACCGCGAAAAGGTAAAGTCCTAACCGTTAGACGAATGGGTTGGTTATAATTTTATTGCAAATGCTTCTGGAGAGAATCGAACTCCCATTAACTAACTTAGAAGGTTATAGTTCTACCATTAAACTACCAGAAAAAACCAGTTTGGAAAGAATTGCACTTTCATCTTCAAGGCCGCCAACTTGACGCTCTACTGGTTAAGCTTACAAACATAAAATCATTACACATCATACTATTTTTAAATTTTTTTATATCTTAAATATTTTTTTAAAAGTATAAATAACATTTTTTAAAAATGTAATGAGCAACTAAAAATACTAAAAGACAAATTTTTTTTTATAAAATTCAAAATAAAAAAAACTACTAAAAGCATTAAAAAAATTGTTTTAAATTATGTGCAAATAAAAACAATTGCATTTTTAAACTGATTATTTTAAAAAACAATTTAAAAATTACCAAAAAATCAAATAATATTTTAGAAACAATATTTACATCTGAAATATTCAACTGATTTTTTAAATATAATACCATAAAGCTGTTGTATAAAACTAAACCAAATCACTGTAACAGTTTCTTTGGGCAAAAATTTATCATTTAAACTTGAATTCAATGTCGCAATAACAAAAAATAGTAAAAAACTGATAATAAATCTCCAATTCTATAACGGTCAATAACTCCATTTCAGCTGTTAAATTCTCTGTAATTTGATGATTATTAATGTGTAAATTATTTAATTTACAAAAATTTAAAAATTGCTGAGAATCTAACAATTTTGTGAGTAGCGGTATGGTACTGGTTAAATAATTAAAAAATGTGCGGTATTCTTTATAAAAATAAAATTTTTTGTCTTTCTGTTTAGTTAAATGCAGAAAAATATAATTCAAAGACGCTGTGGAATTATATTTTTCTAATAAATTAGGCGATAGAAAAAAATTATATAGAATCTTTTTTTCGTGAGTTTCATATAATTTTTTTTCATAAACCCCTTTTAATTTTGTAAAAAAAAGTTTCATAGGAGTTAAAAGCCTTGGCATTTAAAAGCTGGGTTACATTTTTATTAGATAAAAAATACTCAGTTTTTTTTATTTTTCTTAAAAATAAACGATAATTATCTGTGTAATTTATGAACAAATATTTAGCTCTTAATTTCAAATTTTTTAGTAACATTTTGTATAATTTCAAAATTAACATTTTACGGCGTTTATACAAATTACCAAAAAAATTAAAAAAGTTTATAAAAAACAATTTTTTTGCAATAATAAAAAAATTATTAGAGAAAATACTTTTTATAAATTGTTGCAAAGTATTATGTAAAATTTTAAAATTATGTTTAAATGCTGTTTTTTGATAATAAAAAACACAAGTTGTTTTTATTATATTGTATAAATAATATAATAATTTAAAAGGTATAATAAAATATAAAATAATATAACGCAAATATTTTAATATGACACACATATATACATAAAAATTATAGAAATAAACAAATTTTAAAGCATTGCTTAATAATTTGTCCAAATATTTATTAATATAAAAATGCAAAAAAGAAGTGAAATACATAGTTATAATAAAAAATAAATAATACGTCAATTTGAAAAAATTAAGTATAAAAATAATAATTTTACGTAACAAAAAAACTAAAAGCATAAAATTTGATTAAAATAATTTGTTTAAACGAATACGAATGGAAATAACCCATTCGTATAGAAATAAAAAAAACAAATGAAACCAAAGAATAATAATAAACCTAAATAAAAAAGTTTATTAACAAAACCGTTCAGCACTAGTTAATTTTTGGTCTATAACATAAATTTAAAGGATAAATACCCGTATTTATAGCCAAAAGCAGTAGCATCTTCTTCTTCTTCTTCGGTAGTCCCAGTAAACTCCAGTCAATATATAATCGGCCGAAGAAGCCCGCAAATACATAAAAAGTGTCCTAAAAATTGCCAAATATAATAAAAAATTTGGTGTTGTAATCTAAATTCCCGAATCAACGTATTCTAGGACATGTGGTTCGACATATAAATCATCTTCTTCCTTCAGGTTGTTCTGTTTCAGTATATAAAAAAGAACTCTGAACGGGCAGTTAGAAGTGTGTCATTACAACAAAGGTAATGTATCTGGTTTATTTTTTATAGTACTTCAAATTGGTTGTTCTAAATATTAAAGCTATTAACAATATTGTTATTGAATAAATGCAACTTATTATAAACCAATATTTTTTAATAAACTACCTAAATTTATCTGTTTGTAATACTTGTACTAAATTTTGTAATTTTAAAAATAATTAATTTTTGTTTGTATTTATCAAAATACTATTAAAAAGTATAAAGTTTTCGAATTAACTACCAGTATTTGACATAATGTTTTGAAATTTTTGGTGTAATGTATTAGAATTTAAAATAAATTCCTTGAAAGTAAATAAAATAGCAAACTAATACCCAAAAAAAATGTATATATTAAAAAAATTTCTAAAAAACTAAAGAAAATAAATACCAAAACATAACAATTAAAGACGATGAGAAATAAAAAAAAACTATCAACATAAAACAAATAAAAATAATGAATATAATTAATAGCTAAACCAAATAATTGAGCCTTACAAATATAATAAATTTCTCCAAAATATAAAAAAATAAAAACAAAAGGAACTGCCTAATGTTCTAAAGTATTCCTAATCGCCATCTTTGGTTTTTTATAGGCATATCACGATATTCTTTTTGAGATTTAAAAGCCCATTCTGCCAGCGAAACCATGTTCTATGCCTAAAAAACTGGTAATCGTAAGGACGGAAAGGTATATTACTATTATTTAGATAACCTTAATTTAATACGATTTAGGGAAAAATCGCTTCTGACGCCTTCTACGCCACCCGTTTTCTAAAATAAATGGGTAGCCTCATTTACACGCTCTATATTTTTTCTTACGAAGATATCTAGAAAACCTTTTTATAAAAAGCACGTCTATCTTTATATCTCAAACGATAAGTAACTTCCCGCTTCCATACCTGGCCAACTAGTTCTTACGGACTTTATGTACAAATAGCCAATTTTCAGCTACTTCAGGAAACGTAAAATACCCGCGTACTAACCCTATATCGGGTTGATACGTGCGTTTCCTTCCCATCAAATAATAAAGTAATAATACGTGAAAATCGACGTCTAATATTTTTATTTCCTATTATCAAACATGTAAAATTTTCCTTTAATTTTTTTTAAAGATGTTTGCGTATATTACTTGCCAAATACGATTTCTTTTAAAAAAATTGAATGAAAATTCATAAGGTTTTATTTTTTTTTTTTGTAACCCTTTCCTCATTTTTTTTTCTCCAAAGACGATAAAAATCTTCCCCAAGCACCCGAATTAATAATTCTTGTAGTATAGTCTGATAAACCTTACAGATCTAAAATAAATAGGAAATCGCTAACAAACCCGATCTATACCTTAAAGATCTTTCCAAACTGTTGTTTAACTAAATTAGTAAAAATTATAATCTTTATCCGTTATTAAAAAATTACTGTAACCAAAATCTTTTTTTAAATAATAAAAAATCCGTATAAAACTCGTTGTGAAACTCCCTAATCTATAATAAAGTAAAGAATTACTCCACCATAACCCCACGAGACCATCTAGCATTTGTAGTTCCTAGAACCTCGGCGTCTAAAATAAACTTTTGAGTACCTTACATCCATTAATAATCGAAACCAAACGAATACGTTTTTTACGTCTTCTGTGTTTGGGGCAATTTAATCCTTTTAGCTTTACTATAAATAAACCGTTTAAAACCTAATTGTCGAGTTATTCGTTTAATACCTCGTATATTTTGCAAATGTATTCTTCTAGCATACTAAACTACCCACAGGCTTTTTAAAAATTATAAGCATTCTTTTCATAATCTGGCAAGGTAGCAAAAATTTGGTTATAAATACTGACCTTTGGTTTTTTCCTACGTTTCTGGGCTTGATAAGGGTCAATAAAATAAGCTAAGCTACGCATACTGCGCATGCGAGTAAAACCACGGGTTCGTGTTTTTATATTTACCAGCTTTTACATGGTATCTAAAATTATTTATAAGTTTGTTTAAATTCATTATAATTTTGACCTATTTGTACGGGGATCTAACATTAAAAGCTAAAAAAGGTATTTTTTCTATTTAAAACATAAAATATTAAAAAAATGTAAGAAAACATTACTATCAAATATTCTACTAAAATAATAACTAAAAAATGCTTATTAAATTAATCATTTTTATAAATATATTGTGTAAATAAGTGCCTTAACACATAAATATAATCCTATAAAACCTGAATAACCAGCTGAACTTTAACACCAAAAACATCCTCTTTTTTATATTTAATTAAAGATACTAAATTGTCTAAGCATAATATATCCAAATATAATATATGAGAACAAAAAAAGTAATATAATGACAAAACAAGCTATACACTTGTTTTATAATTTTTTTAACAAATTGGCTTTTCATGTGTTTATAATATTTTATTGTGTATAAATTAAACCCTACCCTTTTTTCTTTTTAATTTAATTTGGCATAATCAAGGAAAGGTTCTAACTTTTTTTAATAAATTTTAGATTATGTCAAATTAAACTTTTTATCCAAACAAATATTACTTATATTAAATTATACGATGTTAACAATATGGTAATTACCCTTTCAAAGCTGGGTATAGATTCGCGCAATACTTGTTGGTAACTGACCTTGTCTTTTATTACCTACTTGGTGATATAAAGTCAAACTAATAGAACCTATCACTCGCGACCAATAAGACTAAGCCACCTGCCTAATATAGTAATATAAAAATAAGTGTTAAAAACAATGTGCAAAAGCTTCTATATTCGACATCTGAATAAAATATATCAAACACATTAATACTAAAGAGGATCTCGAACTATCGTACCCAATTGCAATGTATCAATATAAAAAGGGTAACTTAAACTACGCGCCCTAAAACAACTTGCTAATGGTTCTGTAAAATCAAGCGAAAACAAATAGTATTTTAATTTTGTCTGTAAAATATTTGGTAAAAAAATATAGGTCTGGTCTTTTAATTGAAAAGTATTTGTTAAAAACAAAAGACAAACCGAAAGTTTTTAAAAACTAAAAACATTAAGTTAAAAAACATAGAAAAAGTTAAAAAAATGGTTGCTGGCTAAATAAGCAATTGTTGAAATATTAAATCTGAATTAAACGGATATTCAACATCATAGTAATAAATTAAAAACAAGACTGCAATAGCACCTACATTAAACAACAAGAAAAACAAATGCTAAATAATCTAAATTCTAACATCAAAAGTAAAAAACCAACTTCAATTAAAAACTAAAACTAAAGCTAATATTGAATTGTACTGGATGTTTAACCAAAACAACAATAATGGAGGTAATAAAAATTAAAGACCACAGTAGATATAACGAAGTAGGCAAATTAATTTGTAAATTAGCTAATTCTATATTAAACAACAGCATTTTCTATTAAAATATTTCAGAATGTTTTAAATAAACATAAGAAAACCATGGCTTAGAATCCACGATTTCTAACCGCAATTGGCATAAATCCATGATTAGCACCACCATAATTCAGAACACTGACCCATAAACTTCTCCTTCCCCTTTTACTAAACAATACTAACTGAATTTAATCTACCAGGAACCCGCATCTATTTTAACACCCAACGATGGGGACAGCAAAACTATGCAATACATCTTGAGGCAGTAACAATCAAACGAACAGGAACTATTTACCGGTATGTGTAAATAATTATTCTGCTTCTAATAACCTTAAAAAATTGTTTAATTCTACTTTGTTATCTGTTTTTAAAGCTTTCATTATAACTTAAAGTTGGTCCAGCTAATTCTAGTTTCTCCAGTAAATGCTGGATATTCCATAACCCCAATACCATTGGTAACCCTATAGTCTTTATAGTATAAACAGGGATTTATTGGCTCATCAAATGAATTATAATAAAGAAAAAGAAGGAATAGCTACTTAAAAAAAGTATAAAACCTAGGTGTTAAAGTCCAAATTAATTCCAAACTTGTTGCATGTACCTATAGCTTCTGATGCATCATATTCCAACGTGTTAAAATTCCTCAAAACCAGAAACCAATATCGTATTTAATATTAAATAAATTACAAATTACTTTGAATTGTTGTATAAAACAAAAATTACAAATGAAATATATAACTTATAATCCCAACGCCGATAAAATTATATGTAATAAAAATAATAAAACAAATGTTGCCACAAATAATAAAAAGATCCATATATAACCATGGAACTCTATAATACCTTTCATAAAAGGACCAACTGGAGATTGAAGTGTAACCGTCAAATCATAAAAAAAAGAACGCATAGCTATGTTTTCTAATAAATTTAAAAATACTAAAAATAACCAACAAATATTATATACAACTTCAAACATAAACTCGCAAAACGTATCATTTTTATTTTTAAAATTTTTTCCCTCTTATATAGTTATTTATGTATAGACCGTGCCATAGTGTTTAAAGCATTATTATAATCCAATGAAAAATAAAGCTAAACCCAATTAATGTTATATAAGGAACCGAAAGTAGAAATCTGGATTCCAAAACGCAAATTGCGCTGGATAATCCCGGTACACGTCTAGGCATACCAGATTAGACCCATAAAATGGCATAGGAAAAAAAGTTAAATTTAACACCAATAAATGTTAACCAAAAATTGAGCTTGTGCTAAATCATCATTAATTTTTTATATCAAGCATTTTTGGTAACCAAAAATTAAAAACCAGAAAAAATAGCAAAAACAGCACCCATTTGATAAAACATAATGAAAATGAGCAACAACATAATAAGCTATCATGTAATGCAATATCCAAACCAGCCATTAGCTAAAACAACACCAGTCAAACCTCCTATAGTAAATAACAAAACAAAACCAAGAGCAAAACTTTGAGAAGCTTCTCCAATTAATAATGCCACCCCATAATGTCTGCCAACCAGCTAAACACTTTAATGCCGGTAGGCACCCGCTATAATCATAGTTGCTGCAGTAAAACTAAGCACGAGTATCGACGTCCATACCAACCTGTATACATATGGTGAGCCCAAACAATTAAAACCTAAAATACCTATCGAAATAATAGCATATACCATTCCTAAATAACTCAAAAACCATAGTTCTAGATTCGTATTGTATTACATGACTAATAATACCCAAATGCTGGTAATATTAAAATACTAAACTTCAGGATGTCCAAAAAACCCAAAAAAGATGTTGATACAAAATCGGGTCACCCCCTCCCTCTACGTTGAAGAAGCTAGTATTCATATTACGATCGACTAGCAACATGGTCAAAGCGCCTGCTAATACAGGCAAAGACAACAACAACAACCATGCTGTTACAAATACTGCCCAAACAAATAGTGATAATCTATGGAAGTAAAGGCCCAGGAGCACGCATTGTAATAATAGTAGTTAATGAAATTAATAGCCCCTAACAAGCTTGAAACACCCTGCTACATGTAAACTAAAAATAGCCAAATCAACAGAGGCGCCTGGGTGTGCCGCAATCGAAGATAATGGTGGATACACAGTCCAACCGGTACCTGCACCTATGTCAACGAAAGCGCTTGCAAGTAATAAAATAAAAGAAGGAATTAATAACTCAAAAACTAATATTATTCAAACGGTGGAAAAGCCATATCTGGGTGCACCTAGTTGCATAGGTACTAAATAATTACCCAAATCCACCAATAAGGATAGGCATTACCATAAAAAAAATCATTAACAAAAGCATGTGCTGGTAACTATAACGTTATATAACTGAAAATTGCCAGCCTAAAATCATATTGCCAGGTGCTGTTAATTCCATACCGAATAACAATAGAAAAAATAGGTACCAATAACTCTCAGCAAAAATACCCGAACAATAAATATAAAACTCCAATATCTTTATGATTTGTCTGAAAATAACCATCGTTCCCAATTGTGTTACCATAATAATTAAAATATACTAAAAAATATAATTTTCTAATTTCATAATAAGCATAAGAAACTTTAACAAAATTCTCAACACCAGGTTCCCCTAGCATTACCGTGTTACGACTTCATCCTCAGTCCCTTACCTAGCCCTCGAAATGATTTTTAACCCCCAATAACTTAAAAAGCCTAATTACAGGTAGACTTAGATAAAATGTACTAAAAATTAACTCAAACTTTCTTCAACCTAAGTCAAGTCCCACTGACGTGACGGGCGGTGTTGTAGCCGACTTGGTGACGAATTCACCCGTAGCGATCTACTTCTACGATTACTAGTGGATTCCAACTTCATACTTTCGAGTTACAGAAAATAATCCGGAACTGGGGCAAATTTTAAAGATTAGCTAAAATTCACATTCTTGCAACTTATTGTCCTTGCCATTGTAGCACGTGTGTAGCCCCAATCCATTTGGGCCATGAAGACTTGACATGCTTCTTTCTTCCTTTTGTTTTTCACAAAACGTATAATCAATCAATAGAAATGCCAACTAAATAATATATATTTTAGCACTGAACAATAATTCCTATTACAATTAAAAACAAGAGTTGGCGCTCGTTATTTGGAATTAACCTAACACCTTCACGGCACGAGCTGACGACAGCCCATGCAGCACCTGTAAAGAAAATGAGAACTAATCATATCTTAATGATAGTGCTATTCCAAAAGAGGAAATTCTACAGCTAATAGAAAAAACATTCACCTAACACGGGGCCTATACTGTCGAGGATTGGTAAGATTTCGCGCGTTGTTTCGCATTAAACCACATGCTCCACCACTTGTGCAAGCCACGCCCACTCTCTTTCAACTTCATTCTTGCGAACGTACTACTGAGGCGGAATACTCTACGCGTTAGCTTAATTAATTTAAATTTACAAATTTTATATTTATAAAATTTAAATTAATTAGCTATTCATAGTTGAGGGTATGGACTACCAGGGTATCTAATCCTGTTTGCGCCCATACTTTAGATCCTCAGTGTCTGTTTATTAAGTAGTATATTGCCTTTGCTTCAGTTAGTCTTCATCGATATCCCAGCATATTACCCTCTCCACCGAGAATACCATATACCACCATACCACACGAGAATTACCCAATATTAAAGAACTTGCATGAGCAAGCTATTGCTTTTTACCTTTAATTAAATAAACCCACCTACGATCCCTATACGCCCAGTCCATGATGAATATCGCCAGCCCCCCCGTTTTACCGCGGCTGCTGGCACGAAGTTAGCCGGGGACTTATTACTCTAAACATACAAACAATATACCTTTTCATTAGCAAAAGTGATTTACCGATAATTCCATCTTCTTCTCACAGGTAATTTAACTCGTTCCAAGCTTTCGCCCATTGACAAATATTCCCCACTGCCTGCCCAATAAATAGGCTGGACCTTTTTTCAATTCCAACTGTGATGGTCTGTTCTCTCAAACCCATTAAAAATTACAGGCTTGGTAGGCTTTTACCCTACCAACAAACCTAATTTTGTAAAAGCTACCCTGTTAGCAAATTAAATTTTTTTAGATATTTCGAAACATATGATATATATCCAAATTATTTAGGTTTTTCAAATAACTAAATATTAATTAAATAAAAATTTTTAAAATTTACCCTAAACTAACAGTTAAGTTCTTTTATACTACGCACCCGTACGCCATTACAATCTATGTTGTAGTTTAACTCGCATGTGTTAAAGTTAATTACTAGCGATCACTCTGAGCCAGAGTAAAACTCAAAACGTATCCTTTCTTGTAATTTAAACAAATGTATAATTTTTCTAAAAATTCAAAGCATTTTTTACAAAAAAAAATTCAGATTAAATAAAAAATATAGAAATGGTAAATACCCATTTAACCTTTTAACTAAAATCAAAGATTCACCTTCGTCAATAGCTTATCTGACCAGATAACCTATAATAAACCTGTTAATAAAGCTAGGGCTATACTACTCCTCAGCAGCAGCTACCGTAACTATATATAAAGCAAAAACTTGCCCTACTATATCATTTAAATTATAAACTAAATAAAATAAAAAATAAACTACAACCCTAATAATAACAATTCTATTGAAACTAAAACATTTATTAGATTACGCCGGAAAATAAAAATACCCGCTAAACCCACAAAAAAAAATAACCTAAAGAAATAAAAAGTGTAATTTTAATAATAACAATTTATTAACAAATTATTCAAATTAGAAGTAATTAAATTATTAAATAATTCCATAAAAATTACTATAATGTTATAAACAGATACAAGTTTGTATACCATACAATTAAAAAATTTATTTTAAGGTTAAACACTTTTTATTTAACTATAGTTAAAAAGAACTACAAAAAATTAGAAAAACTTTTTTTACAACTAAAAAACAACTTCTTAAATTAAAAAACTAAATATAATATTACCCTGGTATCTTTAGTTACTTATCTGCCATTTAAACCTGTTGGTATAAGGTTTATAAAATTACTTTTATGTAAACAGCTAAGCCTAATAAAATTGTAATCCTACAATTCACCAGTACTTTTAAATGAAAAAAAGATAGCTTCCTCACTTATATGTATTCAGGTAGTTAGCTTAACCATATGTAGCTAAGCAACGGTGCCTAAAAAAAGACAATTGCTATACCCATTGATATGTCCACTCCGATCCTCCTCGTACTAAGAGTAGCAACTTTCATTCATTAATTAACGGTAGATAAGGAACCGAACTGTCTCACGACGTTCTAAACCCAGCTCCACGTACCACTTTCATCGGCGAACAGCCGAACCCCTTAGAGCCCCCTGGCAGTTCTAGGATGTGATGAGCCGACATCCGAGGTGCCAAACTTTCCCAGTCGATAAGAGCTCTAATGAAAAATCAGCCTGTTATCCCTGGCGTACCTTTTATCCGTTGAGGCGATAGCCTTTCCACAAAGCACTACCGGATCACTATGACCGACATTAATCCCTGTTCGATATGTACATCTTACAGCTCAAGTAAGCTTCTGCCATTACACTTTTAACGTTTCTAAAAGAAACTAGCTTACCTTTGTACGCCTCCCGTTACTCTTTAGGAGGCGACGCCCCAGTCAAACTAGCATCCATACATGATCTGATTAAAAATTTATATTTTTTTGTATATATATGAAATTCTGTTTTAACAAAAAAATTTATACTAACAAAATATAATTAAACATCATTAGAAAAAGGCTTATAAAAAAAATTGCTACTTTCAATTATGCCTACCAAATTATCTAGCGATAATAGGTTATTAAGCTAACAACTATGCTACATAATTTTTAAACCAACTCAATGCAAGGTTCTAGTAAAGGTTGCACGGGGTCTTTCCGTCTAGCCGTTAAAACACTGCATCTGCCACAGCGATTTCAAATTCACTGAGTCGATATTAGAGGACAGTAGGGAAGTCGTTACTCTTTTCATGCAGGTCCGGAACTTACCCGACAAGGAATTTCCGCTACCTTAGGACCGTTAGAGTTACAGCCCGCCGTTAACTGGAGCTTATATTTGAAGCTTTTAAAACTTCTCCTTTTAACTTTCCAGCACTGGGCAAGAGTCCAGACTCATTACATCATTCTTAAACTTAGCAGGAGTCCTGTGTTTTTAGTAAACAGTCGGCTACCCCCAATTTTGTGTCGCTTCAATTTGTATTCATTATATAAACTTTATTTAGAAGGTAATACTCAAGATTTAATGGTGGTAGACTTATTTATGCGCTACCTAAAGTCCACTGAAACAATAAATTGTTTTCTTTTTCATAACTAATAAATATAGTGTAATTAATTAATATTAATAATTATTTGTAAACAAATAATTATTCAACAAATAATAATGAAGCACTTCTTCTTTCGGAAATTACGAAGTGATTTTGCCGAGTTCCCTTTAACATCGTTCTCTCCAAACGCCTTAGAGTTTTTTACTCTTGTTTACCTGTGTCGGTTTTAGTACGGGTATTTATTAGTCAAAATCTTCATTAGTTTTACGCTAATGATTAATTAACGATTCTTTTATTTAAATTACTATTTCCTGGGGCAAGTTTTATAACCAAATTTCAAGGTTCCTTATAAAGGCCCTTGCACGTATAAATTATTTTATATTTACGTCAATATTTTATTACTTATAAATCAATCAGCATTGCTGCCACTTAAATTTAATATTGTCTTAAATCAAGGTTTAAAACAAACCATCTTTAGGTAATAAATACTAAAATATAAAATACCCGTCATAATCTAAATTTACACCCTAACCTACTAAATGAGGCAAAATCACCATTAAAATTTTCCCATGTAATGCAGAAAAATTCTTTTTAATGATCCAGTTTCAAGTCGTATTCCCTCTCATTACAAGACGGGGTCCATCCCTGCTCCTTTTTATAAAGCATATTACCTAATTACTTAAGGGCTCTTCACCATCCTTGAATAGCTACCAGATATTCGATCTTAAAATAGGGTATTAAAACATAAAATACTATTAAATTTTTTTACCATTGATAACAGCTTTCGCAAATAATATCATCTTAGGCACCGATTAACTTATAGAGGATTATCCTTGCTATAAAAACCTTAAACTTTCGGCGAGAGTTTTTTTTAAACTCTTTTCGTTACCTCATGTCAGCATTCTCAATTCTGATTCTAGATAATTATTTCTCAATAATTACAATATGTTACTAGAACGTTCCGCTACCATTTTTTAAAATTTACAGCTTCAGTAACAAATTTAAGTCCCTGTATATTATCGGCATATTTAATTTCAAACTAGTTGAGCTTTTACGCTTTCATTATAGGACTGGCTGCTTCCAAGCCCCACCTCCTAGTTGTCTTTAAATAAACACACCTTCATAACACTTTAATTCATTTTAAGGACTTTAGCTAATAATCTGGGCTATTTCCCTTTCGAAAAAAGACCCTTTGCACCTTCTTTCTGCCTGTATACTATCAATTATTAGTATTCGAAGGTATAGTGATCAAGGTAGACCGTATTCTGATCCCCTAAAACCAGCGTAACCTCTACCCCTAATATATTTCAAATATACGCTCTACCTAAATAGATTTCGCGAAAACCAGCTATCTTCAAGCTTGATTAGCCTTTCACCCCTAACCATAAATCCGTCTCTGCCTATTGCCACAGACGAGAGTTCAGCTCCTCAAGGATTATTATCTAAACCTTTCAACTTGTTTATGGTTAGATCCGCTTGATTTCGGGTCTAAAATTAATAACTATACTTGTGTTTACTTACGGCTAAAATTATATAATTTAACCTCGCTATCAATTTTAACTTGCTGACCCATTATGCCAAAAGGTACGCTATACGTATATAACTGCTTCTTTTATTGCAATTTCAGGTTCTTTTCACTCCCCTTTATGGGGTTCTTTTCATCGTTCCCTCACGGTACTTTTACACTATAGGTTAAAAAAAATTTTAGCTTTAGAGAGTGGTATCCCTATATTCAAACAGACTTTCTCTGGCTCCGTTTTACTCTAAAATAATTAAATAATAAAAGAAATTTTACGAGACTGTTACTCTTTATAGTAAACCTTTCAAAGTTTTTAAAATTCTTTTAACATTTTTAAATAAGCTTATTCAAGGTTCGCTCACCACTACTACTTAAATCTCGGTTGATTTTTCTACGGGTTACTAAGATGTTTCAATTCACCCGCTTTTTTATCAAACATGACTTACGTCATAGGGGTACATATCTTTTATCTGCCAAACAGTTTATACTTCTGATATATTTAGTTAATTTTTAACCCCCCCAGTATTTTTTACCTTAGACATCCATTACAAACCATTTTATAAATCATATCGCTAAATAATATTTAACAACAACATCTTAAATGAAAGAGCTAAGCTAAATTTTATAAAAACTCTTGTTAAAGTGATGCCCATAACTTAAAGGTAAAGTGTTTGTTTGATAAGCAAAAGATGATGGGTTCAATTCCCCTCTGGGCCTACTATTTTAAAATATTTTTAACAGTAATTTGTGAAATAATTACTTTACAACCATATTCCTTACTGTTATAAATCGTTTTCAATAAAAAGCTGAAATAACGCCTTCAAGTTCAGATTGTCTTAATATATATATATATATGGAGTTAAAAAAAGCAGTGGATACGAATCGAACGTATATCTTTAGTTTTGCAGACTAATGTATTGCCACTATACGACCACTGTAATAATTTTATTATTTTCGTTTGTTCATACGGCGTCTAATAAAAAAAATTAAAATAACAAGAGGACGCATTATTATGTATAATTTAACCCTTTCTTTATTCTCATTTATTTTATACTTAGTTTTTTCGTAAATTATGCGAATATCCAATAAAAAATCTTCATAATAAATTTTTATAGATTTTTTTAATCCCAATTTTTTTTCAATAACACTTACTATTTTTCCAACCCAGCATTTTACTGTACTTATTATATTATTTATTAACTTCTTCATACTTTATTAAACATAAGATTAAAAATTATAAAATACCTAAAGAACCCCACCAATATATAGTTGCATATAAAAACAACCATACAACGTCAACAAAGTGCCCAATACCATATAGCACCTTCCAAAACCTACATGGTGTGTTTTAGTAAAATGCCCGTTCATTAAACGAAAAAAACATACAGCTAAAAAAATAGTACCTATTAAAACATGTAAACCCATGGAAACCTGTAGCTAAATAAAAAGTTGCTACCGTAAACACCATCGGAGATAGTAAAAGTGGCTGTTTTATACTCAAAATATCTGTAAAAAACTAAAAATTTACACCATAAAATACGGTTAATGCTAGGCCCACACATGCTGCCCTCAAAATTACCGCCAACTAGCGCATAGTTGTGCTGCCGTTACTGTAATACCAGAACTATAATAAAATATAAGTATTTAGCAAAGGTTACACCCCAAGGAGAAAACACAGCAATACCACTTAGGAGGCCAAATGCCGCCTATTTCGATTGCTGGTGCTAAACTACTTATGAAAGTAAGCCCAAAAAAAAGAAACAAAAAACATAACTTCTGACAAAATAAATAATAAAATTCCTAAATGTAAACCTCGGTACTACTACTGAAGTGGTGCATTCCTTCAAAAGTTGCTTCTCCTAACAACATCCCTCCCACCATACAAAAAAAACAAATAATAGCAACAAAATACCGTAAAATAATGTAAATTTACCAGACTCAAAGCGGTGCACTAAACATAACTCCTCCTGTAGTTATAGCTTAATGCAGCTATAGATGTTAAAAGAGGCCAAGGACCTCGTCGTTACCATATGATAAGGGTGTCGTTGATGCCATATTTTACTTTTACTTATATTTTTAAATCCAGTTGCCGATTTACGCTTAGTGACTAGGCAAACCACCTATTGCAAATAAAAACCCCGAAACAAATAATACAAAAGCTTAAGGACAAAGGAAGAAAAACTTTCCAACCCTAAATTCATCAATTGGATCATAACGGAAACGCGGGAAAGCTGCTCTAGCCCCACAAAAAAATGAATAAAATTAAAACCGTTTTCTAAACCCAAAACATACCAACCTAACATTTGCTCCAAAAAAAGAACTGTAAAGTTGCACTGCTACTAAAACAATTAACAGGTACTATGTACCAGCCTCCACAAAATAATAAAACAGCCCAAACAAGACATGAAAATCATGTTTGCATTATTCTCCTATAAAAAATAGTGCAAAACCTACAGCCGAATATTCTTACGTTATAACCTGACACTAGTTCAGCTCTCTGCTTCTGGAAGATCAAACGGCGCCCTATTTGTTTCAGCTTAAAGCTGAAACAAGAAACATTAAAAATAACGGGAATTAAAGGTATTAATAACCAAATACTTTTTTGAAATAAAACAATTTCTGTTAAGTTTAAACTCCCCAACGCATAATAAAATATTTATTAATATTAAACCCTATCGAAACTTCATATGAAATCATTTGAGACTGCAGAACGCATAGCACCCTAAAAAACTATACCGACTATTACTTGACCAACCCGACAAAACTAATACCGTAAACGGGAAAATGAAGAAACAAAAAAAACGTATAAAAGGCCTAAATTAATATCCGATAAGGCCCGAACGTGCGCCAGTCAAAGGTAACTATAGCCCAATTTATCAAACTTAGAAAAAAAGCTTAGCATAGCAGACGGCAATAAAAATTATTTTATTACTGCTGCTTAAAATAATTGTTTCTTTAGCCAATAATTTAAAACCATCAGCAAAAGGTTGTAGTAAGCCATAAAAACCAACTGTATCAGGACCTTTTCGTAGTCTGCATTGCTGCTAATACTTTTCTTTCATACTAAAGTTAAAAAGGCAACCGATAATAATAATTAATATCATAATGGTTATTTCGTACAACGGAAATAAAATAAAAAGATTTGTCATAAATTAATTTTAAATAGTTTTTATGGAAAAATTACAGGGCTATTTCTTATAACGACGTATAAAAAGGCGTTATACATTTTACTAATAAAGTTTGCACGCGTATTTTAACAAAATAGACACATTCGCTAAAATATTCAATAATAAACTTTAGACATGAAATGAAAAAATTTCTCAATTTTTCGCTATTTACGATGAAAGATAAAATACTATAAAAACAACGTTGTAACAGATAGATAAAGCAAAATACTTGAAAGAAAAATATAACCCCAGGAGTATTAACAAAAAGTGAACATGTCTTTAAGTTCTCAATTACAATATTTCCTAAATTTTCCATAAAATATATATTATAATCTTTTGGGCTATTAAATTGATAATCTGTCGTATTAATCAACGGAATGCCATTAGGACCCTTTGGCTTTGAAAAAAAGAAAAAAAAACAAGCATCATCAGTTTCCTTTTCAGCAGCTAAATTTTCTTTATTATTATTATTATTATTATTGTTATTGTTATTATTGTTATTGTTATTATTGTTATTATTATTATCAAACTCACTAGGACCATCCCTAAATACCACTTTACCCCAAGCTTTAAGCGCTTCCATATCTAGCTCCTCATTGTTATATTTAGTTAAGTCTTGCATTTGTGCTAATAAAAGCTCTCTTTCCTTTCTAAAAGAAGACAATTCACCCCAATAATTATTGTTATTCGCTGTTTTTTCCGAGAATATATTAAATTTAACCATTAAGTTAGTGGAAATAACGGCAGCATTGTCATAGGATTTTCCTAATCCATCGATACGTTTAAGTGTACGAATTATGCCTAAAAGCTGATAATAAAATTCATCGTGCGTTATAGATTTTAAGCTGCCAGCTAGTCTTTCAAATAGAAAGTATAATGTACAATAAAGTTCTTCTAACTCATTAAACACCATACCAGCCGTTTCAATTTTTGATTTTGAAAACTCTTCTTTATCCACACTGCTTATTGGTTTTGCCAGATAACTTTCGAGAGTATCATTTCCCACTCTTTCTAAATATTCTTGATAAGCATCAATCAATCTTTGACAATATTGATCAATAATGGTTATCTCCATTTGTTTACCATCTACCATTCCTATGACCTGTTCCTCTAAATCGGATTGTAAAAAGTTAAATACTTGAGGAATATGTTTGTCCATTAAACTACGTAAGGTAGCGTCTGTAATTTCAAATAGACCTTTTTGAGATTTATATTGCTTTCTAAATCGCTCAAAACATCCTTGTAATGCTTCAATTTCTCTTGGATCAAACCTCGTAGGGTTATTACATAAAAAAGTTTCCATTTCTTCTAAAGCTTTATTAACCCGGTCGTTATACTCCTTTATAACTTTTTGCTGTTTTAAATAGGTGAAAAACCGGTCTATAAATATGTTTTCTTTAGCTAGTTCTTCATTTTTAATTTTTGTTGTAATATCATAACAATTCTCATCTGGTATTATAACTATAACTTCTTCGGGCAACTCAATAGACTGTTCTGGATATTTTTTTCTGAATTTTTGCATATGAATTTTACTAATAGACAGCCATGGTATCTGTTCTAAGCTAATACCCACACGACGACTATTGGGCGTAATTTCTAATAGATTTCCAGATTTTTTTTGATTATTTTGGATTAATTGTTCAATGTTTTTTTCATCGCCTGAAAAAAGGCCGATATACTTATTAGACGCCTTATGATCCAATCTGATCTCTGGATTACGATTAAAAAATAAAGTTGAAACCTCTAACGATTTATCTTCGTTTTCATTTTTATAATAAAAAGATGCTGTATTTTTACTATTCCCTGTTACATATCTCTTAATTTCAAATTGTATTGCTTGTTTTTTCCCTATACTAGTGTAAAAGCAATTAGAAACACTAGTTCCTTTAAAAAGGCATTTATTATTGTTATTTTTAAGATACATATTTTAAATTATTAATAGATATTAAATTGTTTTTAGTTTTTAATAGAAAAACCGGATTCACTCTAATTAAAGAAGAATCAAAAAAATAATCAACCACAAATTCTGCATAAAATAAATTATTAACTAACATTGTACCATAGTTAGATATTTTTAAACCATTTTTAAAAGAATTATAAAATAAGCTATAATTTACAGCTGAAAAATAATCATAAATAGTTTTGGCGCTTTGAACAAAAGTATTTTCATTTAAAAAAGAAATAGTAGGCATTTTTACTTGTAATGATATTGCTTGCTTATAAGATACAAATTTACCAAAAATAGATACTGTATAAAAATAAGGCAATTCTAATAAAGTTAAAAAAGGCAAAATTAAATCAGCATTCCAAGCTAAATTATCCCAATAAGCTCCTCTATAAATAATAAAATCATAAAACAAATGATCGAAACCTACATTTTCCGTATCAAGTAAATATAGTACGTTACGTTGATTAAATTTTTTCTTTACATAATTAGTATCTATCGCACTAAAAGCTGAAAATAAACCCATTTCAGCTTGAATTATGCTGCTTAATGAAGACAATATAATATTTTGATTCAATGTAACCAAAAAATCATAATTAGCCATTAATAAATACGTATTAGAAAAATCAGGAGAAAATAAATTACTAAAAAATTTTAAAAGACAATAAAGTTTCATTTAAAACCTAGATGTGAACCCGTACAATATTTAATCAAAGAAGAGGATGCGCCTGAAAAATAAGTAATTTTAGCATTACTATAAAGAAATATTGTTAAGCAAGGGTTCTACTTAACAAAAAACCTTAATAACGATAAATTTGTTTTTAATAAACTTTGCAAATGAATTATATAAAGAAGGTGATATTTTACGAACACTTAACACCAATACACAATAAACCTTCTAAATAAGATAATGTTTTCCTGTTCAAGAAAATCGTTTCTCTTTTTAAACTACTTAATTGAATAAACGATTTATCTAAAGTAAATTTGTTTTATAAAAAAGCCCTGATAAAAAAATTGGAAATATTTTGTAAATTCCTAGCTTGGTATAAAATCTAAAAAAGTATTTGAAATTAAATCTATTTTTGTGGTTTGTGATACCAAGTAATTATTTTGAACAAATTTTAAAACCTTGTCAAATGTTAACGGTAAACTATAAATGATATTTATTTTTTTTCCTTATTAATAAATTTGGACTTAAAATACGGTTGTAATTTATTGTAGGTATTGCAAATCTTATTTTATCAGAAAGCCAATACCTGTTGTAAAAAATGTTTTCCCAAAGATGTTACACGTACAGGTTGATTTTTTCTAAAAGAAATCCGAAACTTCTTCCGCAGTTACATCCAAAAAATCTACAAATTTTCTTAGATGATAATTCCCAATTACGCGTAGCTAAAAGCAAATGGTTTACTGGTTAATGCACCCATTAATTTTAGTTAAACAATAAAAAAACAAATTTATAAACTTTTTAAAAAACTCTTGATTAATCAACCCGTTATTATAAATTTTTAGTATAAACTTACCTTAAAAAAAACTTAACGCTAACTTGCACGCTTAGTAGTTACCGGACTTGCGCGAGCGCACTATACTAAAGTATAGTGCGCTCGCGCAAGTCCGGCATAAAATGAACTTAAAAAACAAACAAAAAAATTAAGAAAACCTGACTATAAACAAGGATTAGCAACATGTTCATATTTTCATACAAAAAATTATAGAGCTAGCTGGGAATTGAACCTACAAAAAGCCCTTATGAGGGGCACCGTTTTACCATTAAACTACTAGCTCTATAATTTATGATTCCCGGAAGAGGAATTGAACCTCTACATTCGGCTTTTCAGGCCGACGCTCTACCATTGAGCTATCCCGGTTAGATTACATTTAAACAACAACTACCGCATATTTTATAGGATCATAAACAATTAAAGCAAGCTCTCTTTTAATATCATTACGGAACAAAGAAAAATGCGTAACGAAACTATCAAAAAATAGTTCATATTTTTCTGTGTTCTTATGTGTACTCCACAAACGAACAAAATTATCAATTAAAGCGACATTTTGTTTGTAAAGAAAATTAGGCTGCGTATATTTATTATTTTTAACAGAAGAAAAACGCAAAACCCCGTAAAAATTTTTTAATAAGTTATGGTAAGAATCGGAAGAAGCGTGCTGTTGGGAATTTACAAAAACGGTATATTGAAAAAAAAACCGCTGATTCAAACTAAAACTGGCGTTGTGCTAAAAAAGAATAAAATAAAGAAAAATGGTTGGCAGTTACGCTTAAAGAGTCTTTCATCAAAGTTTTGCACCAAAAAATCATTCAGTAAATCGCCGCCTTGCAAATTATGTATAATTTTTTTGACAGATAAATAAGAATGCAAAGAAAAAGAAATTTCAGAGTGTAAAATTTTTCTTAGGGAAAAAGGATTTCTTTTTTTTAACGGCAAATGCAATAAGTTTTTTTTTAAAATAAGCAAACGTAACCGTTTGCGCAATTGTTGTAAAGACTGTAAATACAAAAAACGTGTTTTCTGTAAAAAATTGTTTAAATACACAAAAGAATGTAAATTTCTATGGGGCAAATTCTAATAACGGCGTTTGATATGAAAAAGTTAAAATCAAATTTAAATACCTTACGTTTCCAACTAATCATAAGTATCCAAAAAAGCCTGGAGACAAAGAAGAAAAATTAAACACCCTCTGTAGGGATAAAAAATATAATGCCATTCAGGTAAAGTTATAGGTTAAATGTTCAGCAAATGTAAATTTCGCTATAAATGTAGGGTATAAAACGGAATTAAAAAAACCGGAAACAGTTTCTGATATCAAAAAGCACAGTATGTATTTCTTGTAAAAAGCTTATAAGCGATGGCAGATATAGGGTAACTATAAATAAACCAATGGGGCACCGGGAAAAAAGAAATTATAAGAACCCCTTGTTATCAGTTACCTTTTGGTTTGAAGACAAAAAGGGCTGGAAATTTATGTTTTGAGAAAACATAAATTTTTGGTGGGCCCCAACAAAATGTATACCTTGGTACGCGCGGGCTATTAAAACCAAAATTTAAAACCTGTTTATTTGGGGTTTTGGTCAATTCCCCAAACGAACAAATTATCTAATAGCACCTTTAAACAATATTAATAAATTAAACAACTGAATAGCAGAAAAAATAAAAAAGTAAACATGTAAATAATTAACATCAAAAAAGGTGGCAAAAATTGCTAAAAGAGGTATAATCGTAGCATCTAATAAAGTCCACAAAACCGTGGCCAATTTCAGCTGGTTTAAAACGCGCACGTGTACCTTTTCGTTCCACTACGCGTTTTAAACTTCATGTTTTTTGCATTATTGCCAATAATGTGTGTGTTTAATACCGAGCAAAATGCTTCGCCCGTATTTTTGTATTAAACCTATAACTAACTTTTTTGTGCATATAATGTCTGTTTAAAAACAGCCATTTACGAAATAAACGGTAATTTCTACGGTGAGAAATTGACCCACGTCCCAGTAACACGTCTCCCTACCTAATATAGGACGTGCCTAAGTATATATGCATGCGTCTAAAATATTTATTTTTCATGGGCAATACCCGTACTATTTGTTCTTACTATGTGTGCTGGTAAATGGGTTTTTTAAATAAACAGGAAATTTCCTTATAGCCAGAAGCGGGGTTCATAAAATATTTTATAAAAACGTCCATTTATAGAGGGCCCTGTAAGTACGTCTGTGTTCTAGAAAAAAAAATATCGTTTAATTTATCTATACCCAAAAATAGGTTTAATTATAGTGCTGACCCCCCTTTCTCTTTCTTAAAGGATGAAAGTGTGTTTTAAACTTGATCAAGAGTAGTTACTTTTTTTAACCGTTTCCCCTAAATAAAAATGATCCTGTATCCCAAGAAAACCTTTTTGTTCGTTTTAAACGACGTTTTTTATAATGTTTACGCGTTTTTTTTCTTTTTATAATTTTATGATAAAAACGTTTCCGTCTGTGTTTGTAGACTTTAAAACGAGTTTAATTCAATACTAGCAATTAATAAAGTCTGTACGCAGCATGGTTGATTTTTATTTTATAATTACTGCCAGTCTTAAGGCACCCAATGCCCATTCCATAAAAAAAACCAATTAGTTAACATTAATAAAAAAATAACAACCGATAACATAACCAAAAATATTAATATGAAATAAACTAATAGACCCAAGGAAATAAAAAAACGATTTCTAAGTCAAATATAATAAAAAGTTATAGAAACTAAATAAAATTTAACATCCAAAAGTATTTCTTGTGTCTTCAAAAGGGTCGAAACCACACTCGCTATGGTGTTAATTTTTCTTGATCTTCTTTTCCTAGGAACTAAAGAATTAAGAAGCAATAAAAATTAAAGCTGATAATAAACTAGCACTAAAAAAAGAATGGTAATAATAAAAGATTAACTACTATGTAATAAAACAGTCATAAACTGTATACAAAATTTTTTAAATTCAAGGATATTTTATAATTAAAGGACCCTGGGAAGAAGGAGAATCGAACTCCCCAACTTGCGGTACGACAAACCGATATTTTACCATTAAACCTACCTCCGCTAAATCAATTTTTAAATATTAAAAATTAGCCGTTAAAAATCAACTATCGTCAATATTTGAATTTGTAATAAAATTTAATTCTTCTTCAATATCCAAAATATCTAATTAAAAAAAAGTCCAAAAAAATTAAAAAAAATAGAAAAATCATGTAAAATATTTATATACTAAAAGTTTTTTTTTCTTACCGATTAGTTATGGCTGTTTTTTCAAATTTTTTTTGTAACAGGGCATAAAAAAAAGGGCATCATAACTTTTTTTTATAGTTGAAAATACAAGGTTTTGTTGTTCTTGTTGAAAAGTTAAATAAAGGATATTGCTTGCTAATTTATCAATGGTAACAAAAGCGAGAAAAGTGCATGTTAACAGATATTAATTCTTCCATTAAAAGGAAGAATTTCGGTAAGATGTTAACATTAGTAACAAAATTAAAAACATAAAATATGAATGGATGTAAAGCATGTAGTACACTTTTAACGCGTGATAAAACCGTAGGTATTTTATCACGTGTTTGAAAGGTTGGTTGTGTGGTTAAGAGGTGGATTTTGGATAAAAATGTGAGTTTGTTATTTTTCATATATTAGAATAAAAATTTGTTTAAATATCTTATTATGCTATTGCGTAGATAAATTTTTTTTAATTATTATAAGCGTTCTTCTACTATATCAAAAATATAAAAATTTAAGCCTTTTTCTTATAAACAAAATATCACAATAATTTAATAAGTTAATGGTATTTTGGTAACTAAATATCAAGGGTATTTAATATATTAGTGTAAGTTTGGTAATCTTGTACGAATAAAAACCACAGAATGTTTTTGGAACATTTTGTTGAATCTCCATCATAAGCACTATTCATTTTTTTTATAGACCAAAAATTTACTTAAAATTATAGGGTAAAAAATATTGAATTAGTAATAAATAAAAAAAAAAAAAAAGAAATGTTAAAGAAAGGATGATACCAGAGTACGTTGATAAGTCTAATTGGGGCATTGTTTGTTTTATTGCAAAATAATGTGTTTTATCGTATTTTAAAGGTTTTATGGTAAAATAAAATAAGTTTAAAATAATAAAGCGTAAAAACGTTTATTTTTGGTTTTTAAATCCCCATGCTTTATAAGTTTTTGTTATAACCCGTTAAGCGTTGAAAGTTTTTATAAGGAATATGTTATAAGATTAAATTTATATTCTTTATTTTTTAAAGTATAGATGCCGCATATTAATAGAACTAAAAATTAAGAATTGATGCTATTAAACGAGAATAAACTGTTATTTACATTATATATATTTTCTATAGTGTATAAAAATCCCAGTTTAATTACACTTGCAATGTAAGTTATGTGAATAGTTTTGCGTACAAATAACGGGAACACGAACATAAAGTTAAAAAATTCTTGATAACTTTTTGAAAAAGAAGCACAAGAAAATTTTGCACTTAGATTTCGTAATAATTGTATAAAATAATAATAATAACGGGCGTTTTTTAATAAAATCATAAATTTTCGAGTATAAAAACAAATGCTAAAAATATTGGTATTTTTTTAATTTATTTAGAGTTGGTTTTGATAAAACCCCAATGTTGTGGCAATATTTTGGTAACTTCTTGAATAAAAATGAAATAATTATTTCTATAGTTATTAAATATAGCACAAAAAATGTCGACGTGTGTCTTTTTACTGTAAAAATTTAGAGCTGAACTAGCTGTATATATTTTTAAATAGTTTAAAAAAAAGGGGGTTTGGTTATATAATACGGAATAAAAAGGAGTTAAATTTTTTTTTTTTTTACCTATAATAGCGTATTAATAGAATGACATGAAAACATTAAAATAAATATATTGAACCATAATTTATTAAAGTAAATGGATAGTTGTATGCATTGTTAAATAACCTATAGGAAAAAACGTTATATTTATAAATTCAACACATTAAACCAGGGTAAGATAGTGTGATTAAAAACGCAAAGTCAATTTGTAATAATTTTGCAACCACAATTTTTTAGATTAATATAAATTTCCTTAAATTGTTAACTTAAAAAAAGTTTATTATAATTTGTTTTTTTTTTAAGTCTATCCTAAAAAAATATTTTTTTTAACCTAAAACTAATAAATTAATTGTTAAACCTTAAAGGACGAAATTTATAAAAATAATCCTAACTTTTTATCGTAATTAATCCATTTTCTTTTTCTTAATTTTTTCTGTTGGCGTTTACTAACGATAAAAAAGTCTTTTTAAATTACCGAATTGATTTCTTGTTTTTAGTTAAAGGAAGTAAAAGAATTTTTTTACTTTTTTTATGGATTCTATTAAAAATTTTAAATTGTTTATTGTTTTTTTTTAGGTTTTTAATTTTTGGCACAAACAGTTTTAAATTGCGGTTTGCCGGGTTAGTATTGTTATGTATAGCATTTTTTATTGTTTTTATTTTATTTAAAAAAGTTTTATTTTTAAATGTTTTATTATAATGTTTATTAAGTTTTCTTCTGTAGTGTTTTAATTGACGGTAAAATCTGTGGGTATTTTTAAATGAATAATGTATATAATTAATAAAATGAGATTTCAAACGTTTGGCAAATAATCTTTTAAACCAACGAGGATAATTAGTAATAATGTATTTAAATGAATGGTTTCCTGTTATTTTAATAAGTTTTTTAAAAAGCCAATATATTTTAAATTTATTAGTTTTATTTTTTTTATGTTTTAATAACGCTGACATATAATTATATTTTTTAATAATTTTTTGTTTTTTAACATAGCGTAATTTTTTGTTTTTTTGTTTTATTTTCTTGTTTTTTTTGTTTATCATTAACGTTTTTTTTCTTATTTTTTTTAAAGGTTTAGATTTTTTTTTGTTTTTAAAACGAGGTAAAGTTAGAAATTTTTTCGTCTTGAACCTTTTTTTTATACGCATTTTTTGTTTAATTTTTGGGTTTAAATTGCGTGTATACAGTTTAAAGTAAGGATTTAAAACTTTAAATTTTTTGTGAATAAAATTATGTTGCTTATACGTATAACGATTTATATTTTTTTGATTACGATAAATATAATTTCTAATTAAAAAACTTTTTATTTTCCTTTTGTTATTTTTCTGTATGTGAAAAGTTCTTTTTTTTTTTCTGTAATATTTAAACTGACTAGGTACGTAGCTTTTTTTGTGTAATTTTTTCATTTTCTTATATTGTTTAAATGTTAAAGGATTTTTTGTTTTTCTATATATTTTGAGAAGGCGCCGTCGACGTTTTACAAATAAACGTGAGGGTTTTATTTTTTTTGTCACGACAGTTGTATCGGCAATTAAAAAGGAGAATAAAAAGTTTTTTGCATATTTAAACAACTATTAACTGTGTGTTATATAACTGAGTGTTTAGCAATGTTACAAAACTACGATCCTATAAATTTTGTAACATCTATATTTCCACAAGTAATTTGTAAATTCTATTATCAACTATTTCAGACGTAGATAGTAAGGGAAAGTTATAAGGTTTTGTTATAAATTTCTTTTTTGACCAGTCCAAGTTCTTTCAAAGTTTTAACAACATCAAAAGTGGTTAAAAATTGTTCTTTTAATTTGCTTTCAACTTTTATAAACATCAGTATCAAATTTATATGGCATATTGAGTAGTTATAAAATTATTCAAAGGGTACACTTTTTAATAATTTTTTCTTAAAAATTCGTTGTAAATTATTGTAAAATCGGTTGGTTTTTTTTTTTAAGGATTGTTTTACTAAAAAATATTTAGTTGCAAATTTAATTGTTGGGTTATTACCTTTGTTTTTTAATTTTTTTTTTGTAGTTCTTTTTAACTTAGCAAAACTACAAAAATTTGAGTTTTTTTTGTACAAATGCCCGTTGAATTTTAAATATATTTTTGTCCATATAATATTTGATTTTAGAGCTAAACGTTTACGGACAGGTAGGAATTAAACCAACTTCTTCAGTGCCACAAACTGATATTCCTAATCATTGAACCTATGCCCTATCAGGATATCCTGGACTCGAACCAAAACTAATTGCCTCCCAAAGCAATCGTGCCTAGCCATTACACCATATCCTAAAATTTTTGTATTTAGATTTTTAAGTACGTCGGAGATTTTTTAGGGCGTGAGCCGTTGTGAGCCACCAAAAACGGCGTTTACAATTCCTATGATAGGGCAAACGCTCACCACGAAATACTTTGTAAGCTGTTCGAACCATTAAAATCACGATAACCACTTTTTAGATGTAATTATAATATCATGGGTATTTTTGTAACGTTTGAAGAACACCACAAATTTTGGAAGCAATTTAAACTAGCGCTAAATTTTACTTAATTTACGAGGTCCTTTTTGTCCCTATTTTACCAGAAGAAAAGGATGCTATAAAATTCTGTTTTTTCAAAAGCGGAAATAAACATATTACTTAACAGTTCTTTTTATTGTAATTGTAATAATATTTCGTTTCTCATTTATTTGTTGTTTGTAAAAAGTCTTTTTTTTAAATATCTTGTTTTTTTTTCTTTTTCTTAATTTTTTTGTTTGTTTTTTTCGAGCTATTTTTCGTTTGTTAATTCCTTAAATATTTGAAGAGCTTTGAGAATTTTTGTAATTTCGGTTGTATTTTTCAAATCTTTGAATGATTCATTACTAATTGCGTAAAACTAAACCCGAAGGTTTTGTAGTTTTTATGGAAAAATGCGTTTTTAAAATAATATAATTTTTGATAAAATGGTATATATTTTTTTTTATTGGTTTGAGTATTGGAAAACAAGTTAAATTTATTTTTTAGAATGGGCATTAATTTAGCATAAAAAGGTAAAAATTTGGGCATTTTTTTTTTTTTGCTAAAAGGTAATACGTTAGTTTTTACCTTTTTATGCTCTAATTGTTTTTTGTAGCTAAATTTTTCATTTTTTATTGTTAAAAAACTTAAGTAAAGTTGTTTATAACGATAATATTTAAGAAGGTAAAAAATATCTTTGAATAAACTATTTTTTATAGGTTTCGCCCTTCAAAAATGTCTTATTAAATTTCGATTTCAAAAAAGTAACTAAATATTTTTTTAATAGCATAGTGTCGCTTCTTGCGCCAGGCACTGAATAAAAAGACATTAATTTTTGCTTTCGTTTAAAAAATAGTTTATTCAAAGATATTTTTTTTTTTTTAACTTTTTTCCTTTTTACAAATTTTTTTATTTTAATTGGATTCGAGGTTGAACATTTGTTCAAGTAATTTTTTTTTAACATTAAAAGCAAGTGGCTGATTATTAAAACGCTTTTAACATAATTTTATAATAATTATCGTACGGCACTATATTTTTTTTTGCAAAAAAAAAATTATGGAAAGCATCTAAAGCATACGTTGTGGTTAAATATTTCAAAGTTTGACGAAAAAAATCAATTTCTTCGTTTTTATTATATACGTTTAGTGAAAAAACCTTTTTTTTTATTTTAAAGATTATAATAAGAACTTTTTTGTGTCGACACAAAAAAGTTCTTAAAAATATTCTTTGTATATTGTTAAGAGTTTTTTGCTTTAAATTATTAAAACTAAAATATGAATTAAACTCGTTTCTAAATGTAAATAATTCATAATTATTATAATACCATGGTTTGTGCCTATGAAACAATTTGTATGAGATAAAATTTTTGTATCTACGGTTTATTGAATAATTTGGTTTTTTGTTAATTTTATTATAATAATTAGAATTTTTCATTTTAAATTGTTTATTGTTTTTGTTTTAAGTTTTTATTTTAATAAATTATGACGTTTACTTGTACGAGCATTTGTTTTTGTACGTTGACCTCTACATGGTAATAATTGTTTCATTCTAAGGCCTTTACTAAGACCCATTAGCTTTTATAAAAGACTATTTTTTGGTGTAATGACATTCTTAAACTCTTTACCAACTTTCCTATTTACTTTAGTCTTTTTCCATAAGAAGTTCAAGAAATTTTAAGTTATCTGCTTTTATTTTGTTTACACGCATTGATAATGATAAACCAGCGCGTTCTTGTAAATATGAACTATATTGTAAATTGAAGCCGTAATGTTTGGTTAAAGCACAAAAAAATGGTTTTGTAGGGGTTAATCTTTTATTAATAAACGACAGCCATTATTGTTATTACCCTTTGCTTACCAGGCTTGAAAATTAATTGGCTCATCTTTATAGCGTATACCTTTTGCCCTTATAAGGATCAGGTATTTTTAAAGAACGTTATTTCATTGGCTGTTCTTGAAAGTTGTTGCTTTTCGGTCATAAACAGTAATAATTTGTACCTAACAACGTTGCATAAGACATTTAGGGGGTAAAACTAAAAGTATAAAAATGTTTTAATCCTAGTTTTAAACCGTAAAATAGGTAACGCATTACTTATACCGTTTTTTTCTAAACCTTATAACCTAAACCTCGCAAAATTAAAAAAGTTATAATAACCGCGTGTAATTCCTAAAATCTTTTTGTTTTAATATTGAAATAAATGTATGTAACAGTTCTTTTGCTAAAAAAAAACTTGTAAGCATTTTTATCTATAAAAAGAACAACCTTTTTTCACTAATTTAAATTGGGCAATTCCTTAAAGGGCCTTTTGCTGTGAATAAAAAACTATCGAATATTTGTATCTGAAAAAAAAATAGACAAACCGTTTTTTTTTTGTATATATTTTGTAGCTTAAACTTTTATTATACCATTTTAATTAAAGGTTAAAAAAACTCTCACCACCGACATTTAAGCTAATAGCTTTCAGGAACTAATAAAATACCTTTGGACGCTACTAACAATTGTATTAGTGTTGTTATAAAATTTATTAAAGATCTTCTTTTGTAGCATAGACACGCTTGGTTGGGGCTAGAAACAATGTTTAAATTTTTTATTAAAGGTACCCAAATTATGATCGTAAATTAAATTTATTTGGCATTTAGGAACACCCCTTGACAATGAAATCATTCGTATTTTGTGCAAACTTTATTTTTCTAATACGTACCTAAAAGCATTAAAATTTGTAGAGTAAGTCTTTGAAACAGGTAGTGTACAATAGGCAGTTCCTTAGTTGGGTAGCATGTTTCAATATGCTAATTGCGTGGTAAGTTCTTTTGGCTCATTGTAGTGGTATTACCAAATACTTTTTCTCACGCCCATTAATAATCCAAAAGACGCGCGCTCACGGAATTTGATACGCGACAATTTAAAGGGGGTTACTAAAGCTCTTGCACGGTTGCTATTTGTACATCTATTACGTATTCTGCAAATAGTTGTAGATTTTGTTTTAAACAAATTTTTTTGTAACGTGATACGTAATGTTAAAGGCAAATACTTCTTCATTCAAAATAGCTTTTGTAAAAAAACTATTTAGGATTGTTTTTATAATGTTTAATTAAATTTCTTGTTGCTTTTACCTGTAAATTTTTCATAGCAATTAGTTGTTAGATTTTTTTACGTAATGCTGGACAGCATGGTTAGGAAAACTTGCCATACATAATAAATTCCATGTTTCTACTAACGAGAATTTTTTGTTAGAAAATTTCTTTGTTAAAGAAAAAGTAACAGGATAATTAAACTCATAATTAATCAAAATCTAATGGTAGAAAAGCGTTGAAAAACACTTAAATCATAAATTTCAATTGATAATGTTGTACCAAACTCCATCTAAAAAGGGACCTTTTAAACCTAGATTTTCTTTCGTTTGTCACAAAATAATCTGGTTAATAAATATAATAAAGTAAAAGCATGTCGGAAATGAAACACAAACCCCATAATAATATATCGGCCCGTTTTTTTATTTAATGAAATACCGAATTTTTTTATTGGCATATAGTATGTAAAAAATGTGATGATTTTAAAGCGTTGAGCATTAATTGGTGGTTTTTTTTTAAAGTAAATGATAATGTGCAAAAGTCAAAATTATATTTAATAATGTCCTGATGAAAAGCTTTGATTTTTAAATAATAGCCAAAGGTTTTAATATATAATTATCAAGATAAATTTCTATGGGTATATTGTATCATTATATTATGAATTTTTGATTCTTATATAAGGTTTTTTGCCAAAACTAATTAATTTAAGTAAACCTTGTTTTCGTAATTCGAAAAATAAAACTTCCGGGAATTCGGTTACCTAAAGGCACATAACCGTCTTTTTTCAATAATATTATAGCGTTGTGCTTTCCTTTGATTGTTTGTCCAGTTTTACGTTGAAATTCTTTTTTTAAGTTGTATTATTACACCTAAATGTAGTTGTCCCATTACGTATTTTTTTACGGGGATTATTAATGTTTAACAGCTATAATAACCATACTCTGAAATTTTACCCGGATAATGGGCTGCCAAGCACTTTGATGCATTTCCCTGTACGGAGCACCGGTATTATCTAAAATATCTTAATAAAGTTTCTGGAATATATCATAATTACAATTTATTTAAAGAATAATGTCTATAAAATTTTAATCTTCCTATATTTACTGAAATAAAGGTTTGTAACCATACCAGTAAACTAAAGATAATTTATGTTTAGCAAGCATTCAAAGCAAAAAGTCCTAATCGTTTGGAAACTTGTCGTAATTCTATAAGGATTTTTCCAGGCCCGGACGGGGCAAACTTGGTCTCTTATTTTTGTGGCCTTTTCCTTTACCCATACGGTACTTCATTTGGTTTTTTTGTTAAACTTCAAAAAAGGAAAGGGAAGGGATAAAAAGTCTTTTTTTTTAATGTCTTTTTGGATATTCGTTTTATTACTCGGCCGGATAGCTTCCAGTTCAGATACACTAATATAGCCGTATTCTTTAGAATTATAAACGCAATATTCTTTTTTTTTTTTGCAAATGCTATCAAAGAACGTTGGAAAATTACCAGAGGCATGCGGGTAAAGAGATAATAAAATACTTTCCTTGCATCATAATAAAATTTGGTTTTTTATTATTTATAACTTTAGGTGCCAAAACAAACTGTGTTAACTTTGCCTTTTAAAAAAACTATGAAAACGTTGTTTAAAATTACCCTACTATTTTAAGGTTTTTTCCGCATACATGAATGGTTTATTTCAATTAATAGTGCACGTAAATTTTAATGCCTACAGCACCACTATTTTAAAGCAGCTGTACCAAAAGCGTAAGTTAAACGTTGCAGCATAAGTACCAATAGGTGCCCCCACCAAATTTATAAAGATCATTAGAAGCTCGCTCTTTTCGCGTTAAACCGTCCTGAACATTTAGCTTTGGAAACCACGTGTAGTTCTACGCATACGTTGGTAACAATGGCTTCAGCACTTCAGATAAACGGATAACGCATTTTTAACTTGGGTTAATATATAACGCAAAACTATTTGGCCAGTATTAAAGACCAGGTGGCATTTGGATTATTTTTAAAATAAAATTTTTCACCGCTTGAATAATTTAAAACTTGTTTGCAAATATGTAAAAAACAATTTATTAAAATAAAAATCTAGGTTTAAACACTATATTGCATAACGGCAACTTTTTCGTGGCGGAGATAAATAATTGTAAGAATTAAAAGCGTCGTCGTCGTTTTAATTTTTTAATGTCTTTAACTTTTAGCATAATGTTTTTCTTTTTCTTGTGGTGAAAGTTTTTTGAATTTTTTTTTTTCTATCCACCGGTATTGTTAAAGCAGGTATGTCGTGTTGTTTTGGTTTAAAGTGGGTGTGTATGTTAAGTTTTTTTTTAGTTTTACGTAATACAGGTATTTTTTGTATTTTTCTGAATTGTTTTTTAGGTCTTTTCTTTACCCGTAAAATTTTTTTTTTTTTGCGGTATGGGTTTCTAGTTCTGTTTGGTTGGAACGTTTCTAATGTGTTTATATTACAGTTAAATAATTTTAATTTTGGTTTAAGCTTTTTACCAATTACTTTATGTAAAAATTTTTTTCTTAAATATTTTTTTTTTTTTAAGTTGGTTACGTCTTTTTGTGAGAAATTCTTTATTGCTTTGTCAATAAAGAATTTCCGCATTAAAATTTTTTTCAATACTTCTTTATTAACATTGTAATAAAATTGGTGTTTTTTTTTTTTTTTTTTGTTTAAAAATTTTTTAAGCAAATTTTTTTTTAATAAATTTTAAATCATTATTTGTGTTATAATATTTTTTTTTTTTATTATTTTTTTTTTTTTCAAAATTAAATAATTTAAAATTTTTTTTTTTTTT
>Ga0102592_1000471_pt1 | contig 67343 bp, 42 predicted proteins | sample AraplaCol_mMF_r2_FD_76861 | JGI IMG/M metagenome (GOLD analysis project Ga0102592, IMG submission 76861) | Arabidopsis root microbial communities from North Carolina, USA - plate scrape MF_Col_mMF_r2 (SPADES assembly) (version 2) | ecosystem: Host-associated > Plants > Roots > Endosphere...
GACCGCCTCCCTGGGCACGGCACTGCTGGCTGCCGGCAACAAGGTCACGCTGAACCTGGACAACGGCAGCCTGCTGGGCTACAGCATTGACCAGGGCGCGATCAAGGCGCTGGCCGAGAACAGGCAGCTGATCCAGGCCAACGGTGGGCAGGTGCTGCTCTCGGCCAAAGCCATGGACAGCCTGACCACCGCCACGGTGAACAACACGGGCGTCATTGAAGCCAAAACAATTCAGAACAAGGCCGGTCGCATCCTGCTGATGGGCGATATGGAGACGGGTACGGTCAATGTCGCAGGCATGCTGGATGCGAGTGCTGCCGCCGGCGACGGCGGCTTTGTGGAAACCAGCGCGGCCCATGTGAAAGTGGCTGACAGCGCCAGAGTCACCACCTTGGCCGCTGGCGGCAAGCACGGCACCTGGCTGATCGATCCCATGGACTTCACCATTGCCGACAGCGGCGGCGACATCAGCGGCGCCGCGCTGGGGGCCAACCTGGGCACGGGCAATGTGCTGATCCAGAGCGTCAACGGCGCGGCCGGCGTGAACGGCGATGTCAACGTCAACTCGGCAGTGAGCTGGAACGCCGGCACCACGCTGACGCTCAATGCCGTGCGCAATATCAATATCAACGCTTCCATCACCTCGCAGCATGCCGACGGCAAGCTCGCGCTGGAGTACGGCCAGGGCGCACTGGCCGCGGGCAACACCAGCGACTACATCATCAAGGCGGGCGCCGGCATCAACCTGGCGGCGGGGCAGAACTTCAGCACCCGGCAGGGCTCCGACGGCGTTCAAAAAGACTACACCGTGATCACCAGCCTGGGCGCTGAAGGCAGCACCACCGGCACCGACCTGCAGGGCATCAATGCCAATGTGGCAGGCAACTACGCGCTGGGCGGAGACATCGATGCCGCCGCCACGTCATCCTGGGAAAGCGGCGCGGGCTTTATGCCCATCGCCAATGGCGCGCAGTTCACAGGAACTCTGGCGGGCCTGGGCCACAAGATCAGCAATCTCACGATCAAACGCACCACCAATAACGTGGGCCTGATCAGCGACACGGAAGCCGGCGCCCTGGTGCGCGATCTGGGCCTGGTCAACGCCAATGTGACCGGCAACGAGAACGTCGGCGCCTTGATGGGCCGCAACGATGCCGGCGTCATCCTCAACAGCTACGCCACGGGCAGCGTGGAGGGGACAAGCTGGGTCTCCGCCGTCACCGGTGGGCTGGTGGGGCTCAACGTCGGCGGCACGATCAAAAACAGCTATTCGGTTGCGAACGTGGTCGGAAATGGCGTCCAGGTTGGCGGGCTGGTCGGGTTGAACTGGGCCGGCACGATTGACGGCAGCTACGCGACGGGGAACGTGACGTCGGATACCTACAACTATGCCGGCGGCTCCCCCAGCAGCCCAAGAGGTCACCAGGTCGGCGGCCTGATAGGCAACAACCATCAGGGCACGGTCATCAACAGCTACGCCACGGGCAATGTCAGGGCGAGCGGCAAGAACGTCGGTGGACTGGTGGGGACCAACGAGACCGGCACCATCACCAACAGCCATGCCACGGGCAGCGTGACCGCCGGAGCCAGCGCCAATGTCAGCAACAGCGGCGAGCGCGTGGGCGGGCTGGTCGGTGAAAATTACTCCGGCACCATCACCAACAGCTACGCCACCGGCAATGTCAGCGGCATCTGGATCTACGTCGGCGGCCTGGTGGGCTACAACAACGGCGCTGCTTCCAGGCCCGGCGGCACCATCCTCAACAGCTATGCCACGGGCAATGTGAGCGGCGTCAGGTGGGTGGGCGGCCTGGTGGGTTACGACAACATCAAAGGCGTCATCAGTAACAGCTACGCCACAGGCGACGTGACGGGATCGAGCCAGCTCATCGGCGGCTTGCTGGGTGCGACCACCGAGGGGACCGTCACCAACACCTACGCCACGGGGAAGGTCACGCTGACCGGGCCCAGCGGTGGCGCCAGCGATTACATCGGTGGCCTGATCGGGGCCAACACTCGCAGCACGGTGACCAACAGCTACTGGAACATGGACACCTCGGGCCAAAGCGCCAGTGCAAGCGGCACCGGACTGAGCGCCGTGCAATTCCAGCAGCAAGCCAGCTTTGGCGGCCTGGATTTCAGCAACACCTGGGTGATTTATGAGGGCCACACATCCCCGTTGCTGCGCAGCTTCATGAAGCAGCTGACGGTGAGCGCGAATGTCACCAAGGTGTATGACGGCGCGGCTTATGCCTTCAACGCCGCCACGGACGCGAGCTACTCCCTGGTGGCCGCTCCCGCGCTGCTGAACGGCACGCTGGCCAACAGCGGGGCTTCCGAAGGCGCGATCCACGTCAGCCAGAGCGGCAGCGCCATCACGCTGGGCGGGCTGTGGTCCGGCCAGCAGGGTTATCTCATCAACTACGCCAATAGCGCGCTGACGATCACGCCGAAAACCATCACGGTGGCGGCCACGGGTATCGACAAGGTCTACAACGGTGACGCCGCAGCCACGGTGACGCTGGCCGGCACCGGCGTGATTGCCGGCGATGTGGTGAGTTTTGCCAACACGTCGGCCAGTTTCAGCGACAAGAATGCCGGCACCGGCAAGACGGTGACGGTCTCCGGCATCTCCCTCGGCGGAGCGGGGGCGGGTGACTACAGCCTGGGCAGCACCAGCGCCAGCACCACGGCCGACATCACACGCAAGGCCATCACCGTGACGGCCACGGCCGGCAACAAGATCTATGACGGCAGCACCGCGGCCAGTGTGGCGCTGGCCAGCAGCGGCGTGGTGGCTGGCGACACGGTGAGTTTTTCCAATACAGCAGCCAGTTTTGCCGACAAGAATGCGGAAACCGCCAAGGCCGTGACGGTCTCCGGTATCAGCGCCAGTGGCGTCGATGCGGGTAACTACAGCCTGAACAACAGCGGCGCCAGCGCCACCGCCGATATCACGCAAAAAGCCATCACGGTGACGGCCACCGCCGCCAACAAGACCTATGACGGCAACGTCACGGCCGGCGTGACGCTGGCCGGCAGCGGCGTGGTGGGCGGCGACGTGGTGAATTTTGCGAACACCGGGGCCAGTTTTTCCGACAAGAATGCGGGCACGGCCAAGACCGTGACGGTCTCCGGCATCAGTGCCAGCGGCACGGATGCGGCCAACTACAGTGTTAACGGCAGCGCCGCCACGACGGCGGACATCACACCCAAGGCCTTGACGGTGAGCGGTGTGACGGCCGCCAGCAAGGTGTATGACCAGGGCACCAACGCCACGGTGGACACCAGCGGTGCCGTGTACACGGGCCTGATAGGCGGCGATGTGGTCAATGTCAGTACCACGGGCGCCTTTACCGACAAGAACGTCGCCAATGGCAAGACGGTCAACCTGAGCAGCAGCTACATAGGCGCCGACGTCGGCAACTACAGCATCACCAGCCAGGCGACAACGACGGCCGATATCACACCGAAGGCTTTGACGGTGAGCGGTGTGACTGCCGCCAACAAGGTCTATGACCAGGGCACGGGCGCGACGGTCAGCACCGCGGGCGCTGTGTACACCGGTCTGATCGGTGGCGATGTGGTCAGCGTCAGCGCCACGGGTTCGTTCACCGACAAGAATGTGGCCAATGGCAAGACCGTCAACCTGAGCAGCAGCTACACGGGCGCCGACGTCGGCAACTACACCATCACGAACCAGGCGACAACGACGGCCGACATCACGCCCAAGGCCTTGACGGTGAGCGGTGTGACGGCCGCCAACAAGGTGTATGACCAGGGCACGGGCGCGACGGTCAGCACCGCGGGCGCTGTTTACGCGGGCTTGATAGGCGGTGACGTGGTCACCGTCAGCGCCACGGGCGTGTTCACCGACAAGAACGCCGCCAACGGCAAGACCGTCAACCTGAGTAGCAGCTATACAGGTGCTGACGTCGGCAACTACACCATCACCAACCAGGCAACGACGACGGCCGACATCACACCCAAGGCCTTGACGGTCAGCGGTGTGACGGCCGCGAACAAGGTCTATGACCAGGGAACGGGCGCGATGGTGAACTCTACCGGAGCCGTGTACACCGGACTGATAGGTGGCGATGTGGTCACGGTGAGCGCTACGGGTGCATTCACCGACAAGAATGTGGCCACTGGCAAGACCGTCAACCTGATCAGCAGCTACGCCGGCGCTGACGTGGGCAACTACGCCATCACGAACCAGGCGACAGCGACGGCCGACATCACGCCCAAGGCCTTGAGCATCAGCGGCATCAGTGCCGGCAACAAGGTCTATGACCAGGGCACGGGCGCCACCGTGAACACCAGCGGCGCTGTCTATACCGGCCTGATAGGCGGCGATGCGGTCACCGTGAGCGCCACGGGCGTGTTCACCGACAAGAATGTGGCCAATGGCAAGACTGTCAACCTGAGCAGCAGCTACACCGGCGCCGATGTCGGCAACTACACCATCACCGGCCAGGCAAGCACGACGGCCGATATCACGCCCAAGGCCTTGAGCATCAGCGGCATCAGCGCCGACAACAAGGTCTATGACCAGGGCACGGGCGCCACGGTGAACACCACCGGCGCCGTGTACACCGGCTTGATAGGCGGTGACGCGGTTACCGTGAGCGCCACGGGCGCGTTCACCGACAAGAACGCCGCCAACGGCAAAACCGTGAACCTGAGCAGCAGCTACACCGGCGCCGACGTCGGCAACTACACCATCACGAGCCAGGCAACAACGACGGCCGACATCACGCCCAGGGCTTTGAACGTGACGGCGACCGGCGCCAACAAGGTCTATGACGGCACCGCGGCCGCCTCCGTGGCCTATGGCGACAACCGCATCGCGGGTGACAGCTTGAGCGTCAGCGGCAGCGCCGTGTTTGCCGATCAAAACGCGGCCCAGGGCATCGCGGTGGGGGTGACGGGTATCGCTTTGAGCGGCGCCGATGCGGGCAACTACACCGCCAACAGCAGCGCCGGCACCACGGCGGACATCACGCCCAGGGCCCTGACGGTGACCGCCAACAATGAAACCCGCCTGCTGGACGGCGCGGCCTACACGGGCGGGAATGGCGTGAGCTACAGCGGCCTGGTGGCCGGTGAAACAGCGTCCGTCTTGAGCGGCTCGCTGGTCTATGGCGGTAGTTCGCAAGGCGCGATCGCGCCCGGCCGTTACAGCATCACGCCGGGCGGCGTGAGATCGGGCAACTACACGCTGAGCTTCATCGGTGGCGTGCTGACCATTGAGGCGGCCGACGCGACCATTGCGGCGTTGGGCGGGCCGGCGCTGGCCGGGACTTACGACGGGACAAAAAGTGCAACCAGCAGCTTGAGCGCCTTGGGCGGTTTCGGGCCCTCGCAGGGCGGGGGTGGCGGCTCAGGCAGTGAGGGAGCTGCTGTCAATACCATGCTCAACGCCGCTGCGGAGGCCGCCGCTGAAGCTGCGCGCGAAGAGCGGGGGGAATGAGGGGACGCGGATTTGCCCGCCACTATCAGCCGGATAAACACCTTGCCTGAACATACGCTCCCAGGCCGTGGACGGCCCGAGTGCCCGGCCTGTCCCCAGAACTGGGGACATACAAGCCTGGCGGCGTCTGCGACATTCCTGACATCGTCGCGGGAGACCTTGCCTACTGCATTCGCAGTAGGGTTTGCTTGCCTGCCGTTACATAGAATCGCCTGAGTAACAGGGGCGCGGGATGGATGCCGCCCCTTTGCAGCTGTGGCGCGAAAGCCCGCAGTGCCTGAGAAACACCACGAAGTGAGAACAATGAAAGTCAAGTCCCTGCCTCTTTCCACGCTGGCCTCGGCGCTGTTGCTGGCAACCCATGGCGGCGCCTGGGCGCAGACGCCGCCCGTGCCCGATGCGGGCCAGGTGCTGCGCGACCTGCGCCAGGCACCTGCCTTGCCGCCGCAGCAGGCGGCGCCGCTGCAGCGCATCGAGGAATCGCCTGACCTGAACCAGCAGGGCCAGGCCAAGGTGCTGGTCAAGTCCATCGCCATCACCGGCAACCAGGAAATCCCCGCCGCCGAACTGCAGCCCCTGGTGGCCGGCCTGGTCGGCGCCGAGCAATCGCTGAGCCAACTCAACGCGGCCGCCCGGCGCATCACCGCCTACTACCGCAGCAAGGGCTTTGCCGTGGCCCGCGCCTACCTGCCCGCGCAGGACATCACCGACGGCGCCGTCACCATCGCCGTGATCGAAGGCCGCATCTCCAGCCACAAGATCAACAACCAGTCGCTGCTCAGCGACGAACGTGCCCAGGCCTACCTGGGCCAAGTCAAGGATGGCGACGTCATCAAGAGCGAGCAGATAGACCGCGGCCTGCTGCTGCTGCAGGACACCCCCGGCGTGAGCACCTCGCGTGCCACGCTGCAGCCCGGCGCCAGCGTGGGCACCTCCGAGCTGCTGATCGAAGTCAACCCCGCCAAGCCCTACAGCGGCAATGTGGTGGCCGACAACTACGGCAGCCGCTACACCGGTGAGTTCCGCCTGGCCGGCACCTTCAACCTGGTGAGCCCGCTCAGGATAGGCGACCAGTTGACCGCCAACGTTTTGACGGCCGGCTCCAACTTGAGCTACGCCCGCCTGGCCTACCAGTTGCCCGTCGGCAGCGATGGCCTGAAGCTGGGCGCGGCTTACTCCGACATCCACTACAAGCTGGGCAAGGAGTTTGAAGCCCTGCAGGCCCACGGCACGGCGACCAGCACCAGCGTGTTCGCGAGCTATCCTTTCATCCGCAGCCAGTTCAAAAACCTGAACGGCACGGTCTCGTACGAGGACAAGAGCCTCAAGGACTATGTGGACGGCACGGCCACCTTCACGCCCAAAAAAGTGGCGGTCACCAGCTTCGGCCTGTCGGGCAGCCTGCAGGACGCACTGGGCGGCGGCGGCATCACCGGGGTGGAGCTTGGCGTGGCCTTCGGCAGCCTGAGCATCAATTCGCCCACGGCCCTGGCCATCGACGCGGCCTCGGCCCAGTCCAACGGCAGCTATACGCGATTCAGCTACGGCGCGAATCGCCTGCAACGCTTCACCGACAGCACGTTCCTGGCGCTTTCAGTGACAGGACAGACGGCCAGCAAGAACCTGGACTCGTCCGAAAAATTCTCGCTGGGCGGCATCAATGGCGTGCGGGCCTATCCGCAGGGCGAAGCCAGCGGCGACGAAGGCTATCGCGCCACGGTGGAGCTGCGCCACAACCTCATGCCGAATGTGCAGGCCACGGTGTTCTACGACGTGGGCAAGGTCACCATCAACCGTAATCCCTTCGGCCCGGCGGCTTCCAACAGCCGCAACCTGGCAGGCGTGGGTGTGGGCCTGAACGCCGGGCTTGGCCCGGTACAGCTGCGCTCCTCGCTGGCGTGGCGCACCGATGGCGGCCTGCCGACTTCCATCCCGGCGTCCGCGGCCAAGCGTCCCACCCTGTGGATGCAGGCATCCGTGGCTTTTTAATCCCGCTCTCGCGGCCCGGTTCGACTCCCTCGACCGGGGGAGAAGGCGCAACACCAGACACGCTGAGTTCAGCTCTTCTCTTGGCGGGAAGAGGGCGCAAGAGCGGGTGACTCATTCACCGTCGGGCCGCGGCGACCGGCTCAGCCGCGGGCGGCGCTGAAAAATAGCGCGCCGAAATCTCCAGCACCCGCCGCGTGTTGAGCGCGATATCCGAGCAGGGCGGCCGCGGCACCTGCACATAAAAAGGCCAGGGCCCGGCGGGCGCGCGGCCGGCTGGAGGGCGGGCTGTGGGCGTGGTGCCCCGGGATACAGGGGTGTGCGAAAGCTGCATGTCGGTCCTCGGCGCTGGGCGGTTTGTTGTTCTGCAAGAGCATCCAATCGTACTGTATATGCATACAGTTTTCCTCCCGATTTACCCCTGGAAACAATCAGCCCGGGTGCCCCTGGGGGCCACTCAGCACATTCCCGTTCTCGGCCCTCCCGGCTTACCGGAATGTGACAACTCACAAAAAATCGTTATGTCTTTGTCCGGGAAAAGACAAAGCGCCTCCCTTTTTTTTCTTTGCTCGCTAACCTGGGTCTCATGGTAAGTAGCACTTAGAAGCTACAAAACAAATGGATGTGACGATTTTTATCCATCGAAAAGCTTCATCAATTTTGAGTTTGTACAACTTAAGCGTGATGGACTTGCAGGCAAAAGAGCGAGGAGACGGGCGTGAGTACTTTGCTACCAGTCTTTCCGTGGGGGCGCAGCCCTCCCACCCACCCATCACGGCAGGGGTTTGCTGTGGGGACGGTTGCGTGCCGGCCCGACAGTGCTGAAACGCGGCGCCCATCGCCCGCATCCGTTACCGCCTTCTCCGGAGGGAATTCATTGAAGCGCGGAAACGCACCCGGCAAGCAGGAAGAAAAAAACGCTCACGCCGCACGGCCCGTTGAAGCGGCTCTGTGAACCCAGCCATCGCCATCCAGCAAGGAGACAAAAATGCCCACGACCCCCACCTTCACCAGCCAGAAAAAAGCCGGGATTGAACAGTACAAAAAGTTCATGGACCCGCTCGACCCCTATCCGGCCTACAACAACACTGACCGTTTTTTAAACGCCGCGTACCGGTACTACACCACGGGGGGGCTGGAGGCGCTCTATAGAAAGAACGAGCAGTTGAATCTGCGGCTGCGGACCGACTACCAGTTCGAGTCCCAAACCAACAACCTTTCCCAATACTTCTGGGCCAGCAGGGGCTTGTTGGGCGTGGGCTACAACGTGAACAGGGCCAGCTTGAACGCCACCTCGTCCGATACGAGTGACTGGGCCAAAGTCGTTTTGACCCGCGCGGTTGTGAATGCCTTTCTTGAGACTTCGCTGCTGATCGCCAACATTGTCCGCTGGCAAAAACCCCTGTTTGGAACGGGGACCTATACGCCCGCGGTTCCAGGTGTTCATCGGGCGAACGCCATGTTTGACGACCCGGACGATATATTTCCCGGGGCGATGGAGTTCAATATTGCTTTGGCTCAAGGACCGATTGAGGAGATAGGTCAGATTGTGCACCATCACGAGGGTGGAATGATCGTGGATCATATGTACGGTGCCGCAGACACGGACTCCGTCAGTGTCGTTGGCTCAAGCCGGGCAGCCTTTTTCGATAGTTTCGTGAGTGCGGGATCGCAGCGCTCGGTGCTGAGTCCGAGCGCGGGAAGGTTTGCCCAAAATTTCGTGAAGTTCCGCCCCCTCATCAAGAATGTGCGCACCTACGCCGGTGTCATGGGCAGCACGGGTTTTGCCTTGAATGCCATGGCGTCGGTGGCCGTGCAGGCACACAGCCTGGACAACGCCATCTATGCCAAAAACAACGGCGGAAAAGGGCCTTATGCGGATGGGGGGGAAGCCGCCATTGCCATCACGTCGGCCATTATTTCGTTGACAGGCGCCGTGTTCAACGTTCTTGCCAACGCCAGCAAGGCCGCTGACAGCTGGGGCAAAACCATGGTGATCAACGGTTTGGGGCAACTCGCCACCCTCACCACCGAACTCGACCATCTCGCGCCCGCTAACAACATCGACTTCGGCGGCAGTCCCCGCATGGCGGATGGATTCAGACGGTACGCCGCAGGACAATCGCCCACTTTCGTCAGACGCGCAGCCGCGCCGCCCTTGAAGGTAAGCCGGTGGGATACCCTCACCAGCAAGCGGCTGGGCTATGCCGGCAGCGCTTTCGGCCTGGTCAACGGGATTGCGGGCATGGCGACATTGTTTCCCTACTTGTTCAGCAAAAACTTGAGCCCAGAGCAAAAAGGGGTGATAGGCGCGGAAATGGCCCTGCAACTGGCGAGCGGGATCGGGCAGTTCGGTGCCGAGATCTGGCTGGCGCGCGCGGTGGCCAATCCCAGGTATGTGTTGGCGTCGGCGCAAGGCGCCAGCAAGGGCTCCAGGTTTTTGCGCCTGGCGGGCCCGGCGGGGCTTGCCGTGGGTTCGGCGGCCTTGTTGCTGGCCAGCCCGCTGCAGATATACGACCTGGTCCAGCAAGGTAAATATGCCAACCAGCTCGCGGACCTGCACAAAGAAACTTCGCTGCATGGCTATAACGGCAACAGCCTGCTGGCGGATTTTTACCACCAGAAAAACGCGACCGAGGCGGTTGTCTTTGCCGTCTCCTCCGCATTGGACATTGCCGCCCTTGTGGCTGTGGGGATTGCTGTGGCCAGCGGCGGCCTTGCGACCCCGATTGCCCTTGGGATCGGCCTTGCAGTGGCGGTCGTCAACCTCTCGCTCTATGCCGCGACGCAGCATATGGTGGAAGGGGCCGCGGAGGATGCGAGGAACAAGCTGTCCATCGACGCGGGAGGCGACCTCCCGGCATTTTTCGAGAAGAACCTGACGGCGCAGCGCAGCCTGCTACTTGCCGGCAAGGACGCGCAAAACTACGTCAAGAGCCTGCAGGCCTATTTCCATGTTGACAGCGTCGTGGGCGTGGCCTCGTACTTCGCCACCGCCCAGGCCCTGGACCTGGCGGCAACCACCAGGGAAACCGAAGCCTTGGTGCTCGGAAAAGCCTATGGCAACCGGTTCGACAAAGACGGCAAGGGGCTGGCTGGCAACGAGCCGGCCATTGACCAGGACCTGGGCCTCATGACCCTTGGCGGCGAGGCCGGGAAAACCCAGCTTCTGACTTTCCTGCTTCCGCTCCTGGCGCCCGGCAAGGAGTCCCAGTTCCGGATCGAGCGGAAGTCCAACAACTATTTCACGGGCCTGAGCCTTCTGCCGACCGGCTCCGCGGGAAGCGTATGGACCATACAGGATGGCGCGGCGTCGAGCACCATGGATCTGCGCAACGTGGTGTCCAGCGTGCTCAACCTGTCTTACGCGGCCCCGGATCCCAAGTACCAGTTCAAGGTATCGATGCAGGTCTATGGCAAGGACGGAGACGACACGGTGATTGCCGGGGTGGCGGGACTCAGCTTCGATGGGGGGAATGGCGCCGACACCGTTGACTACCGGTATCTGGACGGCACAGTAAGCATCGTCGCCAGGCGGACCGCTGCGGACACCATGAGTGTCAACAGGACGATGCGCAACGTCGATGCCTACCGCGAGGTGGATAACCAGAAGGAGCTTACCGTCGGCACCCGAATCGAGGGGATCGTGACGCGGGAGGTCCAGTCCGTCAAACACGCGCTCGCGTGGGCGAGCGATGTGCTGGTCAATGTGGATCGCATCTACGGGGGCGATGGCGATGACGTCATGGAAGGCGGCGCCCCGGATGAAACCTTCAACGGCGACGCGGGCAACGACTCGCTGTCCGGCGGCGGGGGCAACGACATGCTGATCGGAGGTGTGGGCAATGACATCCTTGCCGGCGGCGAGGGCAGCGACGTGCTGCTGGGCGGCGCGGGCACGGACAGCCTCGACGGCGGCGCGGGCGACGACCTTATCCTGCAGCACATGGAGCGCGGCAACGACACTCTCGATGGCGGCGCCGACAATTTGCTCCTGAGCCCGGGGAGCATAGGCGACGTGCTGGACTACAGCGTCAGCGGCATGGCCGGCAGTGTAGTGGCGGACCTCGGCAAAGGAACCGTCACCAAGGTGCTGGCGGGCACCTCCGTCAGCGTCGGTGTGACCGGTCGCTATATCCGCATCTATCACACGGACGCAACGCCGGTCCTGTCCCTGACGGGCCTGAAAGTGTTTGCCGGTGGGAAGGACGTGGCGGAAGGCCGGTCCAGCGTGATAGGCGCGGACGGTGGGGTGTATGACAGTTTTGCCAACAGCAACCGGGCCTTGACCGACAAAGACGTGGGCGGCGCCTGGGTCGGCCCCAACAGGGAGAGCAACCTGGCATGGGTGAACGGGTTTGGCAGCAAGGCCTATATCCAGGTGGACTTGGGCAGTGTGCAGGACATCGATTCCATCTCCCTGTGGGGGCGCGATGGCCTGCCGGCTGAAAGCAACAATCTCCGGCTGCTTGTGTCAAGCGAGCCGTTCGCGAACTCGGCACAGGCCTTTGCCGAACTGTCGATCAAACCCGGGGCGGCGATTTTCGATGTGGCCGAAGTGGATACCAAGCGCAGCACGAGCGTCAATGACACCATCAAGGGCATCGAAAGCCTGGTCGGTACGGACATGGCCGACGTACTGATTGGCGATGACAAGTCCAATGTCCTGACCGGCGGCAAGGGCCAGGACGTTGTCAATGCCGGTGGCGGCAACGACAAAATCATCCAGGCTATGGAGCGGTTCGCGGAAATTCTCGATGGGGGTGACGGAAACGACACCGTGGACTACCAGATCCCCAATGCCGACAAGAATGTCTACAGCATCGATGCAAGGTTGTCGGAGAACAGGGTCATCAAGACCTTCTATGGCACCAACCTCAGCGTTGGCAAGGCCGCCCGCTATATCCGCATTTACCACAACGACGCGGCCAGCGCGACGCAGGCGCTTTCACTGACCGGGCTGAAGGTGTTCGCGGGCGGGGTGGACATCAGCCAAACTCCCACGGGCGGACTTGAAAGCGCGTCAGGCGCCGACAGCGGTGTCATCGTCAGCGCGCTGAACAACCGCATGGCCTTGACCGACGGCGACGTGGGCCTTGCGTGGAACGGCCTGACCCTGGCGCGGAGCAACCTGGCCTATTCCGCCGGCACCAAGCCGTACATCGAGCTGGACCTGGGTGCACAGCCTGCGGGACAGGTCATTGACTCGATCTCTCTGTGGGGGCGCGCCGAGGCGGGCGACGAGAGCAGCAACCTGCGTGTATACATGTCCGACACGGCGTTCAGCCCGTCCGCGACCTATGCCAGCCTGGCAGCCAGTTCCGCTGTGACGGCCATCGACGTGGCCGCGGTGGATACCAGTCCCAGCACGACCTTCGCCGACACCCTGGTCGACGTCGAAAATGTGTTGATCAACGGAATCCGGATCGGCGGTACGGGTAGCGGCGTCAAAAACCGGCGCATGTCCACCACCAGCCTGGCATCATCCGGCGCCTACGACAACACCATCACGGGCAATGCAAAGGCCAACGTGCTGCTCGGTTCCGGCGAAAGCGACAGTATCAGCGGCGGCGACGGCGACGACACCCTGCTGGGCGACGCCGGCAATGACCGCGTGGAAGGCGGGGCCGGTGAAGACCTGCTGTCCGGCGGGGTCGGCCAGGACTATGTCAGCGGCGGCGACGGTGACGACCGGATAGGCCAGGACCTGGAGGCGGTCGCCGAAACGCTGGACGGCGGCGCCGGTATCGACACGGTGGATTACAGCATCAAGGACCTGACGGGTATTCCCGTGACGCTGACGGTGGACCTGGCCGCGGGGACGGCTACCAAGGTTTTTGAGGGCACGTCCGTCAGCTTCGCGGCGCCGGCGGACAACGCGCCCCGCTACCGCTACATCCGCATCTACCATTCGGATGCGACCGCGGCGCTTGCGCTGACCGAGCTGAAAGTGTTTTCAAACGGGGTCAATGTGGCCGCGGCGGCCGCGGGCAAGGTCGTCTCGTTTGGCGGTGACAGCCTTTTCAATGACGTGTGGACAGGCGGCAATCCCATCAACAATCCAGCCGGTGCTTTCAACCCGTCGGCGTTGACGGATGGCAAGGGAGGTGGATCCGGGGCCGTCGCCTACGTCACAAGCACGAAGCCCGGCGTCAGGGCCTATATCGACGTGGACCTGGGGGCATCCTACCCCATCGACGCGATCTCCCTGTGGGGAGCTCCCGATTTTCCGGGCGCGTCTTCTCAATTCCCCGCTGCGAGCCAGAACTTGAGGGTGTACGTCTCGAACACCAAGCCTGCGGTGTTGTCGCCCACGGCCTATGCCGACCTGGAGGCCGATCCCGACGTGGTGCAGATCGACATGCCGACGGTGGCCGTGACCGCGACCACGACGGTCGTCGACACGCTCAGCGGCATCGAGAATGTCGCGGGCACGCGATTTGCCGACACCTTGAAAGGTAACGAGGGGGACAACCAGCTCGAAGGCCTTGAGGGTGATGACGTGCTCAGCGGCCGGAGCGGCGGTGACATGCTGTACGGTGGCGACGGCCAGGACGCGATTGACGGCGACGATGGCGACGACACCCTGCTCGGCGAGGCGGGACGGGACACCATTCGCGGTGGCGCCGGCAACGACGTGATCCAGCAGGACTTCGAGGCCTATGTGCCTGGCAGTTCCGGAGTCTGGGACATCCTGGACGGCGGCGACGGCACCGACATGGTGGACTACAGCTTCACCGTGTTTCCGGATGCCAGGCGTGAAGGCGCGGACGGAGGGAGTACCGATGCGGGCATTGACGCCAATCTGCTGACCGGCCAGGCCGTCAAGTATAGGGGGGCGGGGTTCAGCGTCTACGACAAGCTGATCGGCATCGAGAACCTGGTAGGCACCGACATCAACGACGTCCTCACCGGCGATGATGGCGCGAACGTGATGGATGGCGGCGACGGCAAGGACGTGCTGGCTGGCAATGGCGGCGACGACATGCTGATGGGCGGCGACGGCAACGACACTGCGAGCGGCGGTACCGGCAACGACATCCTGGCCGGCGAGAGCGGCACGGACAGCATTGATGGCGGCGACGGCGACGACCTGATCCTGCAGGACATCGAGGCGGCCGGCGATACGCTCAGGGGCGGCAGCGGCAACGACACGGTTGACTACAGCGTGACGGACCTGGCAGGCAGGGCCACGACGGGCATTGTGGCCAGGCTGGATGCCGACGGCAAAGGCAATGGCACGGTGGACAAGACGCTGGACGGCACCTATGCCGCCGTCGGGGCCCGGGGGCAGTACATCCGGATTTATCACAATGACACTCTGGATCCAAACAGCGTTGCGTGGTTCTTGTCATTGACCGGCTTGAAAGTGTTTGCCGGCGGCAGGGATGTGGCCGCAGGGATCGCGAGCTCATCCGGTGCCGACGACGGGTTCCGCGCCTGGGAGAGCAACAACCCCGGTGCGTTGACAGATGCCGACGTTGGCGGGGCATGGAATGGAAAAGACTCCAGCAGGAGCAACGTCGCTTATGCGTATGGAACGAAGAAACCCTATATCGAACTGAACCTGGGCAGCGTGCAGAGCATTGACTCGATCGCCCTGTGGGGGCGTGATGACAGTCCGCTGTTGAGTGACAAGCTGCGTGTGTATGTGTCGGAAACGCCTTTCAAGGTGCCCCTGGCTGCCTTGGGCCTGAATCAGGAATTCAATCCCTCCTATGACGACCTGGCGGGCAATGCCGATGTGACGAGTGTTGACATCCAGGCGGTGGCCACGACACCCACCTCGACCTTCACCGACACCTTGGCCGGCATCGAGAATGTGATCGGCACGGCGCTGAACGACACCCTCATCGGTGATGCCAAGGCCAATGCCCTGTCGGGCGGGGAAGGCAACGACGTCATCGACGGCGGCGCCGGCAACGATGCGCTGTCCGGCGGGACAGGCACCGACACTGTTCGCGGCGGCGAAGGCGACGACCAGATCGCGCAGCGCATGAAGAAGGCCGGCGATACCCTGGACGGCGGCGCCGGCATCGATACCGTGGATTACAGCGTGACCGACCTGACCGGCCAGGCCAATACGGGCATCGTGGCCGACCTGGTTGCGGGCACGGTCAAAAAAGTATTTGCCGGCACTTCCGCGGGCATCGGCATGCAAGGCCGCTACATCCGCATCTACCACAACGACGCAGTGAGTTCCAAGCAGCCGCTCTCGTTGAGCGGGCTGAAAGTTTTTGCGGGAGGCGTGGATGTGGCTGCCGGCAGGCTCACCAGCAAGGCTGGCGCCGATGGCGGGGACTACACCGGCGTCTTCAACAGCGCGGCGCTGACGGATGCGGCTGTGGGCGGGAACAGCAGGGCTGATGAAAGGGCAACGGCCGGTGGCACCAAGGCTTATATCGAACTGGACCTGGGCAGTCAGCAGAACATCGAGTCCATCGCGTTATGGGGAGTAGCGGACGGCTTCAACTACGGCAACAACCTGCGGGTCTATGTTTCAGGCACGGCGTTCGACGCATCCTCCAATTACGCCAGCCTGGCGGCCAAGGCGGACGGATCCGTCGGCATGGTGGACCTGGCCTCGGTCGATGTCGATGCCACCACGACCGCCTATGACAGGCTGAGCGGCGTGGAAAACCTGGTGGGCACGGCGCTGGCCGACAGCCTCGTGGGTGATGCCAATGCCAACGCACTGTCCGGCGGCTTCGGCAATGACACCCTGGCCGGTGCGGGTGGCGACGACAGCCTGGCCGGCGATTTTGGCGATGACAGCCTGGACGGCGGCACCGGCAACGACCGCCTGGCCGGCGGCACGGGCAGCGACACGGTCAGGGGCGGCGATGGCGACGACACCATCTTGCAGAACATGGAGCGTGGCGTCAGCGACTTGCTGGACGGCGGTGCCGGCACGGACACCGTGGACTACGGCGTCACCGATTTGACGGGCATCGCCAGCCAGGGCATCACGGCGGACCTGAACCTCAATGCGGAAGGGTTCCAACTGGTCACCCGCTTTTTTGCGGGCACAGCCGCCAGCGCCGACACCACGGTATGGGGCCGCTACATCCGCATTTACCACAACGATGCGCTGCCGGCCAATGCCATCCTGTCGCTGACCGGGCTGAAGGTCTTCGCCGGCGGGGTGGACGTTGCAGCGGGGCGGTTGGCGGCGGTTGGCGTGGACGGTGGGGGTGCGATACAGAACTACGCAAACAGCCAGGGGGCGCTGACCGATGCCACGGTGGGCGGCGCGTGGAACGGGAAAACCGGCGGGTCGAGCAACCTGGCGTGGGTGCAGGGCGGCAAGGGCTACATCGAGCTGGACCTGGGCAGCGCGCAGGCCATCGATACGCTCGCGCTGTGGGGGCGCGCGGATGGGGCCAGCGAGAGCGGCAACCTGCGCATCTATGTGTCCGATACGGCGTTCGGCTCTTCCGCAACCTATGCCAGCCTGTTGGCCAATCCCGCAGTAGCGCTGATGGAAGTACAGGCAGTGGACGTGACGGCCAATGTGAGCATGGTCGACCGGCTCAAAGGCATTGAGAACCTGATAGGTACTGCACTGGCCGACAACCTGAAAGGCGACGGAAACAAAAATGCGCTGTTCGGCAAGGAAGGCCAGGACACGATCAGCGGCATGGCTGGCGACGATTTCCTGGCGGGCGACGCAGGCAACGACAGCGTGGACGGCGGCGCCGGCAACGACGTGCTGTCCGGCGGGGCGGGGGTGGACATCGTCAGGGGCGGCGATGGCGACGACATCATCCTGCAGGACATGGAGCGCACCAGCGGAGACACGCTGGACGGCGGGGCCGGCACCGACCTGGTGGACTACAGCGCAGGCGACAGCGACATGGCAGGCGGCATCAATGCCAACCTGGCCACCGGCAAGGCCCAGAAGCTGATGGCGGGTACCTTGGTCAGCGTGGGGGGTGGCGCCAGCGGCCGGTATATCCGCATCTACCACAACGACGCGGTGGCCGCGAATGCCATCCTGTCGCTGACGGGGCTGAAAGTGTACGCGGGCGGCGTGGACGTGGCCGCGGGGAAGCAGGCCGTGACCGGTGCGGACAGCGGAACGGTACAGACTTATGCGCACAATCCGTCGGCGTTGACCGACCAGGATGTGGGTGCCGCCTGGAACGGAAAGCAGATTGCCGCCAGCAACCTGGCCTGGGTGGGCCTTCAGGGCGGCTCGGGCCTCAAAGCCTACATAGAGCTGGACCTGGGCAGTGTGCAGGCCATCGATTCGATCGCTTTGTGGGGCCGTGGGGACGGCCCCGGCGAGAGCGGCAACCTGCGCGTCTACGTGTCCGAAGCGAAATTCGATACCGTGTACAGCTCGGCGGCCACGGCCTATGCCGACCTGGCCGCCAGCCCGGCGGTGGGGAAGGTTGAGCTGCAGGCAGTGGACACGGCGCCAGTCACCACCTTCACCGATACGCTGGCCGGCATCGAAAACCTCATCGGCACGGCGATGAACGACAGCCTTACCGGCAGCGACGGCGCCAATGTGTTGACGGGCGGTGCGGGCAATGACGTGCTGGACGGCGGCAAAGGCAACGACACCTTGTCCGGCGGTGCCGGCGTTGACACCGCCAGGGGCGGCGATGGCGATGACCTGATCTTGCAGGACGCGGCGCGGGCCGGCGACACCCTGGAGGGTGGGGCCGGTGTCGATACGGCGGACTACAGCCCGGTGGGTGTGGCTGGCCGCATAGTGGCCAACCTGAACCTCAATGCACAAGGCAAACAGCAAGTCACGAAGGTGTTGTCCGCCGCCAATGTAGCCACTGCGGGCGTGACGGGACGCTACATCCGCATTTATCACAATGACAACTTGCCAGCGAATGCCATCCTGTCGCTGACGGGGCTGAAGGTATACGCGGGTGGCGTGGACGTGGCTGCGGGACGGGCTGCAGGGGTGGGTGCCGATGGGGGGGCCGCAAACTTTGCAAACTATGCTCACAGCATATCGGCGCTGACCGATGCCGACCTGGGGGTGGACTGGAACGGGCAGAGCGGACTTGCGAGCAACCTGGCCTGGGTGTCGGGCAACAAGGGTTATATAGAGTTGGACCTTGGGAGCCAATACGCCCTCGATTCGCTCAGCCTCTGGAGCCGGGGCCAGGCTTCTGGTGAAAGCGATAACCTGCGGGTGTATATCTCTGGCACTGCCTTTAAATCTTCCGCTACGGCCTACGCTGAGTTGGGGCTTGACGGGGCGGTGAGCAAGTTTGATGTGGCCACGACCGCCAGCGTGACTTTGTACGACACGCTGGACAACATCGAAAGCCTGACAGGCACGGGGATGGACGACACCTTGACCGGTGACGGCGGTGCCAACGCGCTATTGGGTGGCGCGGGCAATGACATGCTGTACGGAGGGTCAGGCAAGGACAAGCTGTATGGCGGCGACGGAAACGACACGCTGGACGGAGGAGACGGCGAAGACAGCGTGTACGGAGAGGCCGGCAATGATTACCTGAACGGCGGAAATGGCAATGACACGCTGGACGGCGGTGGCGGCAATGATGTCCTGGACGGCGGAAACGGCAACGACACGCTGTACGGGCAGAACGATGAAGACATCCTGGCCGGCGGCGCGGGTGACGACCAGCTGTACGGAGGGTCGGGCAAGGACAAGCTGTATGGCGGAGACGGCAATGACACGCTGGACGGAGGTGACGGCGAGGACAGCGTGTACGGAGAGGCTGGCAATGACTACCTCAACGGCGGAAACGGCAACGACACGCTGGGCGGAGGCAACGGCAACGACGCGCTGTACGGCGAGGGCGGCGACGACTTCATCGATGCCGGGGCGAACAACGACACCCTGTGGGGCGGCAGCGGCAATGACACGCTGTGGGGTAGCGATGGTGACGATGCCGTATATGGAGAGGATGGCAACGACGGACTTGACGGCGCGGCCGGCAACGACGCGATGTACGGCGGCGCAGGCAACGACAAATTGCTGGGCGGAGAGGGTGATGATGTACTGGACGGTGGCGCAGGCGATGACGAGTTGTACGGCCAGGGTGGCAACGATGTGATGGCTGGCGGCGAGGGCACGGACCGGTTCGACGGTGGCGAAGGCAGCGACACGCTGGACGGGCAAAACGGCAATGACTACCTCAACGGCGGTGGGGGCAACGACAAATTGCTGGGCGCAGAGGGTGATGATGTGCTGGACGGCGGCGCAGGCGATGACGAGTTGTACGGCCAGGGTGGCAACGATGTGATGGCTGGCGGCGAGGGCACGGACCGGTTCGACGGTGGCGAAGGCAACGACACGCTGGATGGGCAAAACGGCAATGACTACCTCAACGGCGGCGCAGGCAACGACAAGCTGCTGGGCGGAGAAGGCAACGACCAGATGGACGGCGGCGTAGGCGATGACGAGTTGTACGGCCAAGGCGGCAACGATGTGATGGCCGGCGGCGAGGGCGCGGACCGGTTCGACGGCGGCGAAGGCAACGACACGCTGGACGGTCAGAACGGCAACGACAACCTGAACGGCGGTGGGGGCCATGACACCCTGGCGGGTGGGGCGGGCAACGACACGCTGAGCGGAAACGACGGCGACGACCGCATGGAAGGCCAGGACGGGGACGACGTTCTGTGGGGCGGCAATGACAGGGATGTGCTGGGCGGAGGCAACGGCAACGACAGGCTGTACGGCGAAGCCGGCGACGACTTCATCGATGCCGGGGCGAACAACGACAACCTGTGGGGCGGCTCAGGCAACGACACGCTGTGGGGCAGCACGGGAGACGACACGCTGTACGGCGAAGACGGCAACGACGGACTTGACGGCGCGGCCGGCAACGACGCGATGTACGGCGGGGCGGGCGACGACACCGTGTTTGGCGGCACCGGCAACGACAACCTGGACGGCGGAGACGGCAACGATGTTCTGGACGGCGGGGCCGACAACGACAGCCTGTGGGGCCAGACCGGCAATGACATCATGTATGGCGGAGACGGCGATGACTGGCTGGATGGCAGGGCGGACAACGACGTCCTGTACGGCAACAACGGCAACGACACTCTGAACGGTGGCTTTGGAAATGACACCGTGATCGGTGGCTTGGGTTCGGATCGATACAACTTTGGGTATTTTGGATTTGGCGAAGGCGTGGAGGTGCTGAAGGAAAATGATGCGACGCCCGGCAACAAGGATGAGATTCATCTTGGGGACATCTCCTTTGACCCAGGCTATAGTTTTCCGGGCCATAGTTTGCAGGTCAGCCAGGTATGGTTTCGCAGGGTCGACAACGACCTCGAAATCAGCGCCATCGGCAAAAGCGATCGCCTCACCGTCTCAGACTGGTATCTGGGGCCGGCGTACCGTGTCGAAGAGATTTACTTGGGGGAAAACAGCCACAAGCTGCTGGGCGCGAATGTGGACAAACTGGTCAATGCCATGGCCGGCTTCGCACCACCGGCCGCCGGGCAAACCACACTGCCAGAGAATTACCAAGCGGCGCTGGCGCCTGTACTGGCGGCCAACTGGAGTTGAACGAAGCCACGCCCGGAGAGCGGACGGGCCGGGAAAGAAGGCCCGGCCTCCGTGCCGCTGGTTTTATTTTTTCATTTCATCCTTGGCCATGGCGTCTTTCTTCATCTTGTCTTTTTTGGCCATGGCCATTTTGTCGCCGTCATGCTTCATGCCGTCTTTCGCCATGGCGTCCTTGCCCATGGCGTCCTTGCCCATGGCGTCTTTTTTCATCGCATCTTTTTTCATGCCATCCTTGGCCATGGCGTCCTTGCTGGCCATCGCGTCTTTGCCCATGGCGTCTTTTTTCATGGTGTCCTGTGCCATCGCGCTGCCGCCGGCAGCCAGCAGGCAAGCGGAGAAAAGAGCGGCAATCAAAGTCTTGGTGTTCATGGTGTTGTCCTTGATGAAAGATGGTTGGAGAGTGGTTGAAAAAAACGGCAAGGCTGTGAAACGCAGGGATGCCTTGCCGGCGTTGCGGGGCGGCTGAGCGGGCTCAGCTGCCTCCGAACCAGTTGTAGCCCTGGTCTTCCCAGTAGCCGCCAGGGTAGGTGTTAGTGACAAAAATCGCCTGGATGTGTTTGGGGTTCTTGTAGCCGAGCTTGGTGGGCATGCGCAGCTTCATCGGAAAGCCGTATTTGGGCGGCAGCACCTGGCCGTCGTATGTCAGCGCCAGCAGGGTCTGCGGGTGCAGGGCGGTGGGCATGTCTATGCTGGTGAAGTAGTCGTCGGCGCATTTGAAACCGACGTACCTGGCCGTAGTGTCGGCGCCTACGCGGCGCAGGAAATCGGCGAAGGGCACGCCGCCCCATTTGCCGATCGCGCTCCAGCCCTCGACGCAGATGTGGCGCGTGACCTGGTCGGCCTGGGACATGGCGCGCAGCTCGGGCAGAGACCATTTGCGCCTGTCGGCGACCAGGCCGGCGACTTCAAGGCGCCAGCTTTCTCCGTCGACCTCGCGTACCTCGTCTTCGCCGTAGTAGGCGTTGAAGGGGAAAGGCCGGGTGATCATGGAATCGGGGTAGGTGGGCGCCAGGCGGTTCGGGTCGAACAGCCGGGCCTGCACGTCGTCGTTGATGCGCGAAATGCGGCTGAGCGCGTTGCCCACCGATTCGTTGTCATCCAGCATGCAGCCGCTGAGCATGGCCAGCCCGCCCAGGGTGAGCGAGCCGCGCAGAAAATTGCGGCGGGCCGCTGAGAGCTTGTTCGCGGTGGCGATGCGGTCAACCGCTTCCTTGAGGATGGCGTCGCCGTCGATGTGGGTGAGGCGCCTGGGGCGTTGGATTTTCATGGGGCTTCCTTGGGAATTTCAGGGGCGTGGTTTAGCGGCCGCGCAGCATGTAGACCAGTGTTTTGGGTACCAGGGCCACCATGACCAGGTGCACCATGACAAAGCCGGCCAGCGCCGCCATGGTGAAAAAGTGGACCAGGCGCGCGCCTTCGTAGCCGCCCATGAGCTCGCGCAGCAAGGGGAATTGCACCGACTTCCAGAGCACCAGGCCGGAGAGCACCAGGAGCACGCTGTCGGCCATCACAAACAGGTAGGCCAGGCGCTGCACGCTGTTGTAGTGGCGCGGATCGGCATGGGCGAGCTTTCCCTTCAGCGCGGCCAGCAGATCCGCCGCTATGCCCTTGAGAGAGAGTGGAAAGAACTTGCGGAACAGCCGCCGTGTGAAGAGGTTGAAGGCCAGGTAGAGAACGCCGTTGAAAAACAGCAGCCACATGGCGGCGAAATGCCACTGCAGCGCGCCGCCCAGCCAGCCGCCCAGCGTGAGGTCTTTGGGAATGGTGAAACCGAGGAAGGCGGTGGCGTTGTAAATGCGCCAGCCGCTCGTCATCAGCACGGCGACGGCCAGCGCGTTAAGCCAGTGCATGGCACGCAGCCAGCCGGGGTGTATGGCCTGTTTGTCTGTGTTCATCATCAAGTGCTCCTCAGGATTCGCCGCAATATCTGCTGCGTTGGGGTTTGGTCGGGCGAGGCGCGGCTTTCTTACAGGCCCGGCGAATTTATTTGCAGGCAGAATTGGCGAAGCCCTCGGGCGACCTCAAAACCGTGAACTGTGACCGGCAACCCAGCAACACTTCAGATGCACCGCTTTCAACGACTCTTCGCCGTGCTGGCCTTTCTGGGTTTGCTGCTGGCGGTGTTCCAGCTCTCGGGCCTGCGCGACCACCTGAGCCTGCCTTTTCTGCACCAGAAGTTTCTGGATAACGAGGCCACGGGGCTGCTGATCTTTATCGCGCTGTTCGCGCTGGGCAACCTGGTGCAGATTCCCGGCTGGATATTCCTGGCGGCCGCGGTGCTGGCGCTGGGCGAGGTCTGGGGCGGTGTGGCGACCTACCTTGCGGCGGCGGTGTCATGCGCTTTCACCTTCTGGCTGATACGGTTGCTGGGCGGCGATGCCTTGCGGCAGGTCAGGAGACCTTGGGCGCAGCGCGTGCTTGCGCAGCTCGACGCGCGGCCGGTGGCCGGCATTGTGCTGCTGCGCACGCTGCTGCAGACCGCACCGGCGCTGAACTATGCGCTGGCGATGTCGGGCGTGAAGTTTCGCGACTATATGGCAGGGACGTTGCTGGGCCTGCCGCTGCCGATCACGCTGTATTGCGTGTTTTTTGATTACCTGGCGCGGGTGTTGAAGGTGCCGGGGTATTAAGGGGCTTGCGTGGTGCCCGCCGGCGGATGAAGCGAAGCAGGACGGCCAGCGCGAGGGCCAGCAGAATCCCCGCGAGGATCAATTTCCCCACGGCGACGGAGAGCGCCGCCGTGGTGACAAACCCTAAGCCCACTACCATCTCGAGCAGGTTCAGTCCACTCTCAACAAGGTTGCCTCTCCAGGTTTTTGACCAAAACACGGTGTTTGTCCCTTATAGCGGTCAGGCCGCCGCATCGTTGAGCAGACGCTCGTAAACCGTAAGATCCCCCGCCGAGAAGCAGCAAAACACCACCTCTTTCACCGACGAGGGCAGTTCCAGGGCCTGGCGCACGCTGGCGACCGCGACCTGGGCGGCCAGCTCGACGGGATAGCCGTAAATGCCTGTGCTGATGCTGGGGAAAGCCAGCGAGGCAATGCCTTTGGCGGCCGCGATCTCCATCGAACGCCTGTAGCAGGAGGCCAGCAGTTCAGGCTCACCATTGCCGCCGCCACGCCAGACCGGGCCCACCGTGTGGATGATGAATTTCGCCGGAAGCCTGTAGCCCTTGGTGGCCTTGGCATCGCCGGTCTTGCAGCCGCCCAGCAGCCGGCATTCATGGACCAGCTCGGGGCCGGCCGCGCGGTGGATGGCGCCGTCGACACCGCCGCCGCCCAGCAAGGACGAATTGGCGGCATTGACGATGGCGTCAAGCTGGAGTTGGGTGATGTCGGCCTGGATGGCCCGGAGTGTGGCTGGCATGGCGGGTGCCCCCGGAATGGTTTTTTGCTGGGGAAGCAGAAATAAACAGGGAATTACACAGGGAAATAAAAAAGGTCCGCAGAAGCGGACCTTTTATTTTTGCTTACAGCACCTTGCTCAAAAAGCGCTGGGTGCGCTCTTCCCTGGGGTTGTCAAAGATATCGGCGGGCGATCCTTCCTCGATCACCAGGCCTTCGTCGATGAACATCACGCGGTCGGCCACCTGGCGGGCAAAGCCCATTTCGTGGGTCACGACCACCATGGTCATGCCTTCCTCGGCCAGGGACTGCATGACGGCCAGCACCTCGCCAACCATCTCAGGGTCGAGCGCGGAAGTGGGCTCGTCAAACAGCATGATGCGCGGCTGCATCGCCAACGCGCGGGCGATCGCCACGCGTTGTTGCTGCCCGCCGGAGAGCTGGTTGGGGTAGGCATTGATCTTGTCGAGCAGGCCGACCTTGACCAGCAGTTCACTGGCGCGGTTGCGCGCTTCCAGGGCCGTGAGCTTGCGCACCTTGGTAGGCGCCAGGGTGATGTTCTCCAGCACGGTCTTGTGCGGGAACAGGTTGAAGCGCTGGAAGACCATGCCGATCTCGGAGCGCAGGGCATCGACATCGGTCTTGGGCTCGTGCACCGAGACGCCGTGCACCAGCACCTCGCCGCCGGTGGCTTCTTCGAGGCCGTTGAGGCAGCGCAGGAAAGTGCTTTTGCCCGAGCCCGAAGGGCCGATGACGCAGACGACTTCAGTGGCCTTGATGGCGCAGTCGATGCCGCGCAGCACCGGGGTATGACCAAACTGCTTGGTCAGCCGGTTAACGCGAATCACCTCGTCCATAACGAGCCTCCAGTTTCTTGACAAGGAAAGCCAGGCCCAGCGTCAGCACCCAGTACATGACGGAGATGGTGAGATAGGGTTCCCAGTAGCGTGAATAGGCGCCGGCGACGGTGCGTGCGGCGTAGGCGAGTTCGGCCAGGCCGATGGCTGAGATCAGCGACGAGTCTTTCAGCAGCGAGATCGCGTTGTTGCCCAGGGGCGGCAGCATGCGGCGAAAGGCCTGCGGCAACACCACGTGGTACATGGTGCGCGGGAAGGACATGCCCAGCGAACGCGAGGCCTCGACCTGGCCCTTGTCGATGGACTGGATGCCGGCACGGAAGATCTCAGAGATGTAGGCGCCGGCATTGAGCGTGAGGGCCACGACGCCGGAGAGGAAGGCGCCGTAGTTCTGCTTGATGTTGCGCGCGGCTTCTCCCGAGATGAACAGGCCGTCGGCTGGGTTGATGAACAGCGGCAGCACGGCGAAGTGGATCAGCAGGATCTGCACGAACAGCGGCGTGCCGCGGAAAAAACTCACGTAGACGGTGGACGGCCAGCGCAAGGCGTATTTGCAGATTTCACGGGCGGGCGAGTGGCGCGATTCGGCCACGCGCGCCATGCCGATGGCCAGGCCCAGCAACGTGCCCTGCACGATGCAGATCAGCGTCACCATGATGGTCATCTGCAGGCCGCGCCAGAACAGCACGCCGTATTCCGCGATGATGTCGGCCCTGAACCAGCCGAACCAGAGGACTTGCTCCATAGCGGGAAAGTCTCAGTGCTTTATTGCGCGGGCAACGCGGGAGCGTCGGCCTGGAACCATTTCTTGTAGATGGCGGCGTAGCTGCCGTCGGCCTTGACGGCGGCAAGGCCCGCGTTGAGCTTGGCCAGCAAGTCCTTGTTGCCCTGTTTCACGACGATGCCGAAGTATTCCTTGGGAAAGCTCGCGTCGCTGACGGTCTTGAGCTGCTTGTGCTCCTGCGTGCGGAAGGCGATCACGCCGTTGTCGCCGATGGCGGCGTCCAGGCCGTTATTGGCCAGCTCGGAGATCACCACGGGGGTGCTTTCAAAGCGGCGGATGTCGGGGTTGGTCTTGCCGAACTCGCGCGAAGCCATGTCGTCGCCGGTGCTGCCGGTGACCACGCCGATTTTCTTGCCGGCCAGGTCTTTCAGGCCCTTGGCGGTGCTGTTGCTGTGCACGGCGATCAGCTGGCGTGCTTCGAAGTAGGGGGTGGTGAAGTCGTAGGACTGCTTGCGCTTGTCGTTGATGGTGACGCCTGAGATGACCAGGTCCACGTCGCCGTTGTTCAGGGCGGCGAAGATGCCGGTCCAGGGCGTGTTGACGATCTTGATCTGCAGGCCGGCCTTCTGGGCGACGGCCTTGATCATGTCCACGTCGTAGCCGACGATTTCCTTGGTCGGGCTTTCATAGGCAAAGGGGCGGTAGGTGGCGCTGGAGCCGACGATCAGCTCCTTGTTTTGCGCGTGGGCGGCGCCAAAGGCGAGGGTCAGCAGGCCGGCGGTGGCGGCGATCTTGTGGAGGAAATTCATAGTCAGTGTCCAGAAAGGGAGGGGGAAAATGCCTGGCGATCCGCACAGTGATGCGAAAAGCCAAAGTAGCCAATGGTAACGCGTGCAAAAGCCATGCCCGCAGGCTGGCGGGCAGGGTTTTCGCGAAGAGGGACAAACGGGCGGTGAAACCGCTCCAAAGGCGGGCCGCGGAACCGGCATTGGCCCCGGCAATGGCCGGGGATGCGCGTCAACCGGTGCGCAGCTGCTTGTTGAAAAACGCCACGGTGCGTTCCCAGGCCAGCTTGGCGGCGGCCGCGTCGTAGCGCGGCGTGGTGTCGTTGTTGAAGCCGTGCTGGGTGCCGGGATACTGGTAGGCGGTGTAGTTGGCGCCGGCGGCCTTCAGCGCGGCTTCGTACGTCGGCCAGGAGGCGTTGATGCGTTCATCGACAGCCGCGAAATGGATCAGCAGCGGCGTTTTCACCTTGGCGGCGTCTTCCGCCGGGGGCTGGTTGCCGTAGAAAGGCACGGCGGCATTGAGTTCGGGCAGGCGGGTGGTGAGGGTGTGCGTCATGCCGCCGCCGTAGCAGAAGCCGACCACGCCCAGCTTGCCGTTGCAGTCGTCACGGGCCTTGAGCCAGGTGACGGCGGCCACGAAATCTTCCACGCACTTGCGCTGGTCGAGCCTGGCGAAGAGTTCACGTGCCTTGTCCTCGTCACCGGGGTAGCCGCCCAGGGGCGTAAGGGCATCGGGCGCGAAGGCGATGAAGTTGTCCAGCGCCAGCCGGCGCGCGATGTCTTCTATATGCGGGTTGAGGCCGCGGTTCTCGTGGATGACCAGCACGCCGGGGAGCTTGCCGGCGGCATTGGCCGGTTTCGCGAGGTAGCCCTTGACGGTGCCTGTGCCGGCGGAAGAGGGATAGCTCAGCATCTCGGTTTTCAGGCGCTTGTCGTCTTTGGCGACCTGCTGGCCCAAAGCAAAGTTCGGGCTGAGGGCGGCCAGCAGGGCCGTCGCCGTCATGCCGGCGGTGGCGAATTTCTGAGCGCGTTCCAGGAAACCGCGCCGGTCCAGGTTGCCGTGCACATAGGCGTCAAACAGAATCAGCAGTTCCTGGTCAAAGTCCTGGGCGGTCTTCATGGGCATGGCGGCTCCTGCAAAAGGCCCAGCATAGCCATTCAGGCGCCGCGTGGCAAAGGTGTCTTGCGCGCGACACCGCGGGTTGCCGGCCGGCCACCGGTTTGCTATGAAACAGATAGCTGCCGGTGCGCGTGCCGACTGGGCTGTGAGCTTATGTTGCGAGTGATGGCAGTGAAAGCCGTCAAAAACCTGTTTTAATAGCGGCTTGGGCCGCCCCGGGGTCGAATTGATACGGTTCAATTGACACGGCGGGCTTTCTGTGACTCACTGGGCCTGCCCGGGCCATCCGGCCGCGGCCGCCTTGTGTTTTATTGAGCTTGTTTGTTGAGCCAACGGCGCCCCACATCAACGAGGAGAACCGCATCTTGAACCTGATTTCATGGCTGATGGCATTGCTGGGCGCGGCCGTGGGCGCGCTGGCGGGCGTTTTGGTGTATGCCTACTGGCTGCGGCAGCAGGCGAACGAAAAACTGCGTATTCCCCATAAATGGCCGCTGGCTGCGCGCGGGATCGTGACCGATGACGAGTACGAGGTCTGGAAATGGCTGCGCAGCGCCTTTCCCGAGCATGCCGTCATGCTCAAGCTGCCGGTACTGCGCTTCACCATCCCGACCGAGAAAGACAAGGACAAGGAAAAAAACAAGGAGAAGAAGGAGCGCCTGCTCGAGCTGCTCAACGGCGTCTACACCACCTTCACCATCTGCACGCTGGACGGCGCGGTGGTCGGCTGTGTCGACCTGCGCGGCAAGCGAGATGTGAGCCGGGCCAGCCGGGAACTCAAGGAGACACTGCTGTCTGATTGCGGAATTCCCTACACCACGATGAAAGCCAGCCGTCCGCCCACGGTCAGCGCCATGCGTGCGGCTTTCCTCGGCGAAATCCCCGAGGAGCTGATCCAGGAACACCAGGAGACGCGCGGCGGCGACACCAGCTTCCATGCCGACCTGGAATCCTTCACCCGTGAGCGGGTCAGGGCCGCCAAGGACGCCGCCCTCGAGGAGCTCAACAAGGAAACCAAGCAGGAAGCCGCCCAGGCTGCCGCCAATCGCAACATCGGGTTCAATCCCGACGGCACGGGCGGGCTTCGCGTCGACAAGAACGGCCGCTTCGCCGGTAGCTGGGAGGACTCCTTCATTGACCCCACGGACGCGCAGTCGACCAGGCGCAGGTAAGGGCAGGGCGATGAGCATGGCCTTTCCGCAGGCGGTTGCCCCGGCTCGCCTCCGATTCCCCGGCTGTCTTCCCGCCAGGGCGGAAAAGCCATCGTGAGCAGGCTGGGCCATACCCGGGACAAGATCTACAAGACCGTGGCGCGGCAGCTTCACGGCAGGGTGCCGTGCTGGGTCTGCGGTGAGCATGTCACGCCTGAGGCTGCGACGCTGGAGCACATTCAGGCTTTGAGCGAAGGCGGCAACAGCCATTTGGAAAACCTCGCCATCAGCCATGAAGTCTGCAATGGCCGGCGGCATGCGTCCGGCACGGTGACAGCCTCGGCCGACGCGCCGGGGCAGGTGCTAAGGCGTGCCGCGGCGAACCGCGGCACTCCCGCATGAGGTTGGGCTGGTTGCGGGGCGCCTGGACGTCAGCTGTGCTGCTGGCCTGTCTGGCTTTTTCAGGTTTTCCCGCGCATTCGGCTACAGCGCAAAAGCCGGCGAAGGCGCAGGCGCCTGCCGCCGTGGTGCCGCAGGCTGACACCGCGAACGAAGTCTCCATCGGCGCTGAAGGCCGCTACGCCTTGTCGCGTTCTTTCTCTTACCTCGAAGATGCGAGTGGCGAGCTGGTGCTGGCCGACCTGCTCAAGCCCGAGGCCCAGGCGCGCTTCCAGCCGGTGCCGCAAACCGGTCCCGCCACCAACTTCGGCCTGACCCGCTCGGCCATCTGGCTGCGCGTGACGCTGCGCGCCGCGCCCGACGCCCCCGCCGACTGGATGCTGGAGCTCGCCTACCCGCCGCTGGACCGGCTCGAGCTGTATGCACCGGACGGCAAGGGCGGCTTCAGCCGGCAGGTGGGCGGCGACCTGTCTCCTTTCGCCGAGCGCGCCGTGGTGCACCGCAACCATGTGATGCCGCTGCGCCTGAAGCCCGGCGCGGCCAGCACGCTTTACCTGCGGGTGAGCTCGGGCGGCACGGTGTCGGCGCCGGTGAACCTGTGGCAGCCCGCGGCGCTATGGCGCCATGACCAGGCCGAGTACGCCACCATCAGCCTGTATTTCGGCCTGCTGGTCGGCCTGCTGTTGTACAACCTGCTGCTGTTTTTCTCGGTTCGCGACCGGGCTTACCTGATCTATGTGGCCTTCGTGGCCTGCATGGCCGTCGCGCAGGCGGCGCTGACCGGGTTTGGCGCACAGTTTCTCTGGCCCGGCCAGCTCTGGTGGAACAGCGTGTCCCCGCCGGCCGGCATGGCCGCGACGGCGGTCTTCGGCCTGCTGTTCGCGCGCAGCTTTTTGTCCAGCGCGCTCAGGATGCCGCGCCTGGACCGGCTGATGCAGGCCCTGGTGGCGGGTTGGCTGCTGACCTTGCTGGCGGCCCTCACCTTGCCCTATATCGTGTCGTCCCTGATGGTGACGGCGCTGGCGGTCTTCAGCGTCATCACGCTGGTGGTGGTGGGCGTGCTGAGCGTGCGTTCGGGCCACCCAGGCGCGAAATACTTCCTGGCGGCCTGGGCGCTGCTGCTGGTGGGGGTGGTGACCCTGGCGCTGCACAACACCGGCGCGTTGCCGTCCCACGCGCTGACGGCCAATTCCCTGCTGATAGGCTCGGCACTGGAGATGGTGGTGCTGTCTTTCGCGCTGGCCGACCGCATCAACGTCACGCGCCGCGAAAAGGAGCAGGCCCAGGCGCGCATCATGGCTGAGCATGCCATGGTCGAGGCCTTGAGCGCATCGCAGGAGAATTTCCGCACGCTGCTCAAGGAGCGCGAGATGATCCTGGAAAACTCCATCGTCGGCATCGCCTTCCTGACACCGGACGGCCGCTTTCGCTGGGCCAACCAGGCCATGCTGGAAGTCTTCGGCGCCGGCAGCAATGAGCTGACCTCGATGGAGCCTTTTTACCTCTCGCGCGAGGAATACCTGCGGGTGGGCGGCGAGGTGGCCGCCTGCGTCAGCCGGGGGGAGAACTACGAAGCCGAGATACAGGTGAAGCAGTACGACGGCACGCTGATCTGGGTGTCTCTGTCGGGCAAGGCGGTGAGCGAGCGCGACCTGAGCCAGGGCACGGTGTGGGTCATCATCAACATTACGCGGCGCAAGGAGCTGGAGGCCCAGCTGGTGCGCACCTCGTCGGAGCGCGAAGCCATTCTCAACAGCGCGCTGGTGGGCATCGTGCTGTCGGTGAACCGCCGCCATGAGTGGGTCAACGAAAAATTCGCCCAGATGATAGGCAGCCCGCGCGAGGCACTCATGGGCCAGCCCTCGAGCTACATCCATCCCGACCTCGCGACCTGGGAACAGTTCGGCAAGGAGGCGCGCGAGGCGCTGATCACTACCGGCAGCTATATCAGCGAGCGGCAGCTCAGGCGCCGTGACGGCGAACTTTTCTGGGTGCAGATGGCCGGCAGCTGCGTGCAGCCCAAGGACCCCGACTCGGGCGTGATCTGGGCCTTCCTGGACATCACCGAGCGCAAACAATCGGAAGAGGACACGCGCGAGGCCATGGAGCAGCAGCGCGCGCTCAACGAGCTGCGGACCCGTTTCGTGGCCATGACCAGCCACGAGTTCCGCACGCCGCTGTCGGGCATCCTTTCGGCCGAGGAACTGCTGCGGCACTACGGCAACCGCCTGCCCGAAGCCGAAAAGCTTGAAATCCTCGACAGCATCGCCGCAGGCGTCAAGCGCATGACGCGCATGCTGGACCGCGTGCTGCTGCTGGGCAAGGCCGATGCGCAGATGCTGGAGTTCGAGCCGCACCCGCTGGACCTGCGGGAGCTGTGCCAGCAACTGGTCGAGGAAGCGCGCATGCAGCAGCCCGGCAGCCTGTGCGAGCTGCGCCTGGATTACACGGCGGCGACTGAGCAGGGCCTTTACGACGAAAAGCTGCTACGCCACATCTTTGGCAACCTGCTGTCCAATGCGGTCAAGTATTCGCCGCTGGGCGGCCTGGTGCTGTTCCGTGTGCGGGCCGAGCAGGACATGGTGGTGCTGGAGGTTGAAGACGAAGGCATAGGAATCCCCGAAGACGAACTGCCGCACCTGTTCGAATCTTTCCACCGCGCCAGCAATGTGGGCACCATCCAGGGCACGGGCCTGGGCCTGGCCATCGTGCGCAACGCGGTCGACATCCACGGCGGCACCATAGACGTGCGCAGCAGCCCTGGCTCGGGCACGACTTTCACCGTGCGCCTGCCGGCCAGGCATTGAGACAGCCGGCATGAGCACGCCGATCATCGTTCAGAGGCGCCGGCTGCTGCAGTCGCTGGCGCTGGCGGGCGCGGGTGTCTACCTGCCGGCCAGGGCGGCCGCGCAAACACGGCTGGCCGGCGACCCTTTCACCCTGGGTGTGGCCAGCGGCTCGCCCACCCATGATTCGGTGGTGCTCTGGACGCGGCTGGTGCTGGACGGCGACGAGGCCCTGCGCCAGCGGCGCGGCCTGGTGGCTGTGCGCTGGGAAGTCGCGCATGACGAGGGTTTTACCCGCATCGTGCGGGCCGGCCAGGCGCAGGCGGTGGAGGAGCTGGCCTATTCGGTGCATGTGGAAGCAGGCGGGCTGGAGCCCGACCGCTGGTATTTCTACCGCTTTGCCGTGGGTGACGCAGTGAGCGCCACTGGCCGCACGCGCACCTTGCCCGCGCCGGGTGCCGCGGTGGCAAGCCTGCGGCTGGCCTATGCCTCCTGCCAGCGCTGGGAACACGGCTACTACAGCGCCTACCGCCACATGCGGGATGAAAACCTCGACCTGGTGATGTTCCTGGGCGACTACATCTATGAGTACCCCAACGCCAGCCAGGCCGTTCGCAAGCCGACCGGCGGCTGGGTGCTGACGCTGGATGACTACCGCCAACGCTATGCCCTGCACAAAAGCGATGCCGACCTGCAGGCCATGCACGCGGCCTGCCCCTGGCTGGTGACTTGGGACGACCACGAGGTACAGAACGACTATGCGGGGGCATCACCCGGCTACAGCGGGCCGCCCGTGGTGGACTTCGCGGCCCGGCGCGCCGCGGCCTACCAGGCGTTTTACGAGCACATGCCCTTGCGCGCCTCGGTGCTCACCCGCGCCCTGGCCGGACTGGCGGGCGGTGCGGAGATGCGCATCTACCAGCGCCTGCCTTATGGACGGCTGGCTTCGCTTTACATGCTTGACGCACGGCAATACAAGGATGCGCAGGCCTGCACCCGAGACGGAAGGGCCGGCTCCAGCAAGTTGAACCCGGCAAGCTGCAGCACCTGGAAAGACCCGGCGCGCAGCATGCTGGGCGCGCAGCAGGAAAGCTGGCTGGATGCCGAATGGGCTGGCGCGGCGGCCAGGGCCGGCGCCTGGAACCTCGTGGGCCAGCAATCGCTCTTCGGCCAGCGCGATTTCCGCACGGGGCCGGGCCAGGTGCTCTGGAATGACGGCTGGGACGGTTATGCGGCGGCGCGGGGGCGGTTCACCGATTCGCTGCGCAGGCACGCAGTGGCCAACCCGGTGCTGCTGGGCGGGGATGTGCACGAGAACTGGGTCGGCCACGTCAAGGCCGACTATGCCGATGCGGCCAGCGCGGCCGTGGGCACCGAGTTCTGCGGCACCAGCATCAGCTCGCGTGCAACGGACACGGCCAAAACCCCCGACATCCTGGCCGAGAACCCGCATTTCGTGTTTGCCGATTCGGAGCACCGGGGCTACGGCGTGGTGGACTTGACGCCGCGCACGCTGACCACCACGCTGCGGGTGGTCGATGATGTGACGCGCGCCGACAGCGGCGTGCGAACGCTGGCACGCTTCGCGGTGCAGGCGGGCCGGCCTCTGATTGAAAAAGCCTGAGCCCGGCGCCTAGGCCTTGTAGTTCGCCGCCAGGCCTTGGTCCAGAAAAGCGTTGTTGGCTTCACGAAGCTTCGCGGCCTCGTCGTCATAGAGGAAGGGCAGGAAGGCATAACGCCGTCCCCGCGTCACCGTGGACACGGCGTGCAGCAAGGAGCAGGAAAAAACCACGGCGCTGCCCGGTGCGGGCTTGAAGGACCTGGGGCCGTATTCCGGGAAGCTGAGCTCACCGCCTTCAAAATCATCGTTCAGGTTGATGGACACGGCAAAACGCCTGTGGGCCGTGCCTCGTGTGGTGTTGTCGCGATGGGGGCTGAAATGCGCCTGCTGGTCGGCGCGGTAACAGCCGATGATGTAGCGCTCCATTCGCGTGGCCTTGAACTGGTGCGCCTTGGCGATTTCGGGAACGATACGGCGATGTATCCAGGCCTGCGCCGCCTTCACGATGGCGGGGTCGGTGATGTCGTAGTCCTCGCGCCGCTTGTGCCCGTGGTCGTGGGTGAGGATGGTTTTGCCGTTCTGCTCGCGCATGAATCCTGACTCCTCGCCGCCATGGGTTTCGTACAGGGTGATCAGCTCCCGGCAGAATTCGGGTGGGAAGACATGGGGCAGCATGAGGATGGGGGCCTGCAATTCGATGCCGGCGAATTGCGAGGGCGGCGGCAGCCCGGCGAGGTATGACAGCAGCGCGGCGGTGTCGCCGGCATCGGTGAGCGGCAGCACCTTCAGGACCCTGAGGGTCGGGTCCAGCACGAAGCACAGCCGGCGAACCCCGGCCCGTTTCTGCGCAATGCCCGCTTCGAGCGGAACCGTCCCATAAAGCTCGCTCACCCGCGCGTCAAAGTCCCAGAGGAAGCGGTAGCCGGGATAGCGGTCGGCGACACGTTTTTCGCTTTCGTCCCGCGGGTCCAGGCTGATACCAAAAAAAGAGCAGTGCGAGTCGTCGAAGATGTCCCGCCGCTCCATGGCCGCGTCGATGACGGCCCGCCCCAGGGGCGCTGCGGCACTTCCGAAGAAGCACAGCGCAAGATAGCGGCCGGCCGCCGTATGGAAGGCGTAACGCGGGTTTGCGAAGGACCTTTGGCTGAACCAGGGAGCAGGGTCGCCCGCGAGAAGGTTGAAGTATTTTGCCATCTGTTAAATCGAGGCGGGCCGTGCTCAGGGCTGCCCGGTTTCCAGCATGCCGTTGATGAGGTTCAAGTCGGCCTCGCCCAGCGTGGCGTTGGCGGCTTTGAGGCGCAGGCCCTGGAGCAGGGTCTCCGCTCGCGCCTTGTACCAGTCGCGCTGGGCCGCGTACAACTGCTGCTCGGCATTGAGCACGTCCATGTTGATGCGCGTGCCGACGAGGTAGCCTACCTTGTTGGCATCCAGCGAACTCTTGCTGGACGTGATGGCCGAGGCCAACGCCTGGACTTGCGCCGCGCCGTTGGCGACGCCCGCGAAGGCCTGGCGAGCCTGGGTGACCGCCTGCCGGCGCGCCGCTTCCAGCTCTTCCCCGGCCTTGCCCTTCAGTGCCACGGCTTCGCGCACGCGTGCCTGCACGCCACCGCCGGCGTACAGCGGGATGGTCAGGTTCATGCCGACCTGGGTAGACCGCGAGCGTACCGAGAAATCGGAAGGGGAGGTGATGCTGCCCGAAGTGAAGCTGCTGCCGTAGGACGCCGTCAGGTCCAGTGTGGGCGAGTGCGCCGCCTGGCTTCTGGCGATCTCGCGGTCGGCCACTTCCAGCGTTGCCTGGGCGATACGGACCGGAATGGACTGCTCGCGGGCGCTGTCGAGCCAGGGCTGCAGGCCCGCGGGTTCCATGTGCGGCAGGGCGCTGTCCGCGCGCAGGCCCGCCAGGCGCGCATGGGAGATTCCCAGGATGCGCGTGAGTTCGGCCAGTTTGCCCTGCAGTTCATTGCCGGCCACCACCGCCTGGGCGCGAGAGAGGTCCAGCCGCGACTGGGCCTCGTGCACATCGGTCACGGTGCCCGTCCCGCCTTCGAAGGTGCGGCGGGCCAATGCGCGTTGCTGCTCCATGGCATTTATCTGCAGGTGGGCCACATGCTCGGCTTCCTGGGCGACCAGGATGTCCAGGTAGGCCTGCGCGGTGCGCAGGATCAGCTCCTGCTCGGCCTGGTGGAATTGCGCCTCGGCCAGCAATTCCTGCTGGCCGGCCTGGTCCAGCGCCGCAGACGCGGTGGCGCGCCACAGGGGCTGGCTCAGCTGCAGGTTCCAGCTGCGCGTGTGCACGTCGCGCGCCGCGGGAGGCAATTCACTGAAAGAGGCCTGGCCGGCTTGCCGGCTGGCGGCGCCGACCAGGTTGACCGCGGGCAGCAGCGCGGCGCGTGCCTGGGGTACCCGCTCGCGTGCTGCTTGCAGGGCATATACAGCGCCGCGGTAGACGGGGTCGCTTGCCTGCGCCTGGCGATAGACCTCGAGCAGGTCGGCGGCCGGCGCGCCGAAAGCGGCCAGCAGCAGCGGCAGACCGGCAAGCCAGAGCCGGCCGGCATTCAGTGGCCGCGGTCTTTGTGCGTTGGGTGTTTCAGGCTTGAAGCGCGCCGGATGCACCGGCCTGGATTCGGGGTCAGGCACCTCGAGCTCCCTGTAGTGATGTTCAGGTTTGAACCATACGGGAGGCAATGGGCGCTTCTCTCGTCAATTGTCCACGGCCGGACTTTCATTGCGGGAAATCTAGCAGGATGGACTGGCGCCGCAAGGCAGCCAGCGGAGCGGGGCTTCACCCGCTACCCGGTTCAGGCCGCGAGCTCCGCCTCGTCCTCGAGGTTGTCGCTCAGGAAGCCACCGCTCTGGTGGGCCCAGAGTCGCGCGTAAAGGCCGCCGTTGGCAAGCAGCGTGCGGTGGTCGCCTTCCTCGACGATGCTGCCCTGGTCCAGCACGATGAGGCGGTCCATGGCGGCGATGGTGGACAGGCGATGGGCGATGGCGATCACGGTCTTGCCCTGCATCAGGGTGTTGAGGCTGCCCTGGATGGCGACCTCGACCTCGGAGTCCAGCGCGCTGGTGGCTTCATCCAGCAGCAGGATGGGCGCGTCCTTGAGCATCACGCGCGCGATCGCGATGCGTTGGCGCTGCCCGCCGGACAGCTTCACGCCGCGCTCGCCGACATGGGCGTCATAGGCCCTGCGGCCCTGCGGGTCGCTCAGGTATTCGATAAACCCCTCGGCCTCGGCGCGCCGGGCGGCGACGCGCATCTGTTCCTCGGTGGCCGTGGGCCGGCTGTAGGTGATGTTGTCGCGTACCGACCGGTGGAGCAGCGAGGTGTCCTGCGTGACCATGCCGATATGGCCGCGCAGGCTGTCCTGCGTGACGGTGGAGATGTCCTGGCCGTCAATCAGGATGCGGCCGGCGTCCAGGTCGTGGAAGCGCAGCAGCAGGTTGACCAGCGTGGACTTGCCGGCACCGGAACGGCCTATCAGGCCTATCTTCTCGCCGGGCCTGACGGTCAGCGTGAGACCGTCAATCACGCGGGGACCCTTGCCGTAGCTGAAGCCGATGTTCTCAAAACGTACCTCGCCGCGCGGCACGTCGAGCGCGGCGGCATCGGGCTTGTCTTCGATCACGCGCGGGCGCGACAGGGTGTTGATGCCGTCCTGCACGGTGCCCACGCTTTCAAAGAGGCTGGTCATCTCCCACATGATCCAGTGCGACATGCCCTGCAGCCGCAAAGCCATGGCGGTGGCGGCGGCCACGGCGCCGGCGCCGACCTGGCCCTGGCTCCACAGCCACAGCGAGGTGCCGGCCATGCCCAGGATCAGGCCCATGCTGAGCGCATGGTTGACGATCTCAAACGCGCTGACCAGCCGCATCTGGGTGTAACCGGTTTTCATGAACTCCTGCATGGCCGAGCGGGCGAAAGCGGCCTCCCGCTGGGTGTGGGAGAACAGCTTGACGGTGGTGATGTTGGTGTAGGCGTCGGTGATGCGGCCCGTCATCAGCGAGCGGGCGTCGGCCTGCTGCTTGCCGATGCGGCCCAGCCGGGGCACAAAGAAAAACAGCGAGGCAATGTAAAGCCCCAGCCAGATCAGGAAGGGCGCGATCAGCTTGGTGTCGAACGCGGCGGCCAGCACCGTCATGGTGGCCACGTAGACGGCCATGGCCACCAGCACGTCGGCCAGCACAAACAGGGTGTCGCGCACGGCCAGCGCCGTCTGCATGACCTTGGTGGTCAGCCGGCCGGCGAATTCGTCCTGGTAGAAGGCCATGCTCTGGCCCAGCATCAGTCGGTGGAAGTTCCAGCGCAGGCGCATGGGGAAATTGATGGCGATGGTCTGGTGCTTGACGATGGTCTGCAGCGCCACCGCCGCGATGCTGGCGACGACGATGCTGGCCAGCACCGTGAGCGTGCCGCCGTGGACCGCCCACAGCTGGGACGGCTCGGCCTTGCCCAGCCAGTCGACGATGCGGCCCAGCATGGCGAACATCAGGGCCTCGAAAGCCGACATGGCGGCTGACAGCAGCGCCAGCGCCAGGATGTAGCCGCGCGCCCCGTGGCTGCAGGCCCAGATGAAGGCGACAAAGCCCTTGGGCGGCAGGACGGGCTCGCCCTCGGGATAGGGGTGCAGCAGTTTTTCGAATCGGCTGAACAGCATCGGTGCGGTTTGCGCTTTCTTTCTTGGTGTGGTGTACCGGTTACTTCACCAGCTCCAGCAGGCGGTCCAGGCCACCTTTGTTGATGGCCACCATGGCTTGCTCGCGCACGCGCGGCTTGGCGTGGTAGGCCACCGAGAGGCCGGCCACGCCCATCATGGGCAGGTCGTTGGCGCCGTCGCCCATGGCGATGGCCTGCAACGGATTGATGCCCAGCTTGCCGCAGGTTTCGAGCAGCATTTTTTTCTTTTCCGCGCCGTCGCAGATATCGCCCCAGGGCTGGTCCACCATGCGGCCGGTGAGAAAGCCGTCCTCGGCTTCCAGGACGTTGGAGCGCGTGTAGTCGATGCCGAGCTCGTCGCGCACGCGGTCGGTGAAAAAGGTGAAGCCGCCGCTGACCAGCAGCACTTTCATGCCGGCATTCTTGCAGGCGCGCACCAGCTCGGCCGCGCCGGGGTTGAGCCGCAGGCGCTCGCGATAGACCTGTTCCATGCTGGCGACGCTGACACCTTTGAGCAGGGCCACGCGTTGGCGCAGGCTTTCCTTGTAGTCGCTGATTTCTCCGCGCATGGCCGCTTCGGTGATGGCCGCCACCTCGGCCTTGCGGCCGGCTGCATCGGCGATTTCGTCGACGCATTCGATGTTGATGAGGGTGGAGTCCATGTCGAAGGCGATCAGCTTGAAATCGCTGAGCTTCAAGTCGGGCGTGGCGACGTTGACGACGAGGCCGGGGGAGATTTCTGCGGGAGTCATGCGGGCGTGGTTTCCTTGGTGGGTTGTCCGAGTGAGCGCAGGACGTCGCGCACCATCTGGGCGCGGTCCTTGGGGTTTTCGAGCTCGCGCTCTATGCGCAGCTTGTCGTTGCCGGCCAGCCGGATGTGCCGGTTCTTCTGGATCAGCTGCATGATGGCCATCGAATCGATGGGCGGGTCTTTCTTGAAGGTGATGCTGATCGCGCCGGGCGCGGCATCGACCTTGACCACGCCGTAAGGCCTGGCGATCACGCGCAGGCGGTGCACGTCGATCAGCGTCTGCGCCTGCGGGGGCAGCTTGCCGAAGCGGTCGACGATTTCCTCGAGCAGGGCATCGATCTGGTCGGTGTTTTTGGCCGTGGCCAGCTTTTTGTAGAAGGACAGGCGCAGGTGCACGTCGCCGCAATAGTCGTTGGGCAGCAGGGCCGGTGCGTGAAGGTTGATCTCGGTTGTGACGCTGAGCGGCGAGAGCAGGTCAGGCTCGCGCCCGGCCTTGAGCGAGGCCACGGCCTCGCTGAGCATCTCGTTGTAGAGCTGAAAGCCGACTTCGAGCATGTTGCCGCTCTGGTTCTCGCCGAGCACCTCGCCGGTGCCGCGGATCTCCAGGTCGTGCATGGCCAGGTAAAAGCCCGAGCCGAGCTCTTCCATCTGCTGGATGGCTTCCAGCCGCTGGCTGGCCTGCTTGGTCAGGCCTTCGATGTCGGGCACCATCAAATAGGCATAGGCCTGGTGGTGGCTGCGGCCCACGCGTCCGCGCAACTGGTGCAATTGCGCCAGGCCGAAGCGGTCGGCACGGCTCATCACGATGGTGTTGGCGCTGGGCACGTCGATGCCGGTTTCGATGATGGTGGAGCACAGCAGCAGGTTGTAGCGCTGGGCGATGAAGTCCTTCATCACGCGCTCCAGCTCGCGCTCGGGCATCTGGCCGTGGGCCACGGCGATGCGGGCTTCCGGCAGTATTTCCTCGAGCTTCTGGCGCCGGTTCTCGATGGTTTCCACCTCGTTGTGCAGGAAGTAGACCTGGCCGCCGCGCTTGAGTTCGCGCAGCACGGCCTCGCGGATCACGCCGTTGTTTTCGCTGCGCACAAAGGTCTTGATGGCCAGGCGGCGCTGCGGCGCGGTGGCGATCACGCTGAGGTCGCGCAGGCCTTCGAGCGCCATGCCCAGCGTGCGCGGGATCGGCGTGGCCGTCAGCGTCAGCACGTCGACCTCGGCGCGCATGGCTTTCATGGCCTCCTTGTGGCGCACGCCGAAGCGGTGCTCCTCGTCGATGATGAGCAAGCCCAGGCGCTCGAACTTCACGTCCTGGCTCAGCAGCTTGTGCGTGCCGACCACGATGTCGACGGTGCCGTCGGCAATGCCTTTGACGGCGGCGCTGATTTCCTTGCCGGAGCGGAAACGGCTCATCTCGGCGATCTTGACCGGCCACTTGGCGAAGCGGTCCACCAGCGTCTGGTAGTGCTGTTCGGCCAGCAGCGTGGTGGGGGCCAGCAGGGCGACCTGCTTGCCGCCGGTGACGGCGATGAAGGCGGCGCGCAGCGCGACCTCGGTCTTGCCGAAGCCCACGTCGCCGCAGACCAGCCTGTCCATGGGCCTGGGGCTGATCATGTCCTGGATCACGGCATGGATGGCGGCGCGCTGGTCGGCGGTCTCCTCAAAGCCGAAGTCGTTCGCGAAGGTTTCGTAGTCGCCCGGAGAGTAGCGGAAGGCATGGCCCGCGCGCGCGGCACGGCGTGCGTAGATGTTGAGCAGCTCGGCGGCCGAGTCGCGTATCTGCTCGGCGGCCTTGCGCTTGGCTTTTTCCCATTGGCCGCTGCCCAGCTTGTGCAGCGGGGCTTCTTCGGCGCTGACGCCGGTGTAGCGGCTGATCAGGTGCAACTGGCTGACGGGCACATAGAGCGTGGCCTTGTCGGCGTATTCCAGGTGCAGGAACTCCTGCAGCAGCGGCGTGCCGTCGGCATTCGTGCCCTGGCCCAGGTCCATGTTGATGAGGCCGCGGTAGCGGCCTATGCCGTGCGCGCTGTGGACCACCGGGTCGCCGACGTTGAGTTCCGAGAGGTCCTTGATCAGCGCTTCGACGTCGCTGACCTGCTCCTGCTTCTTGTTGCGGCGGCGCACGGTGGCGCCGGCGGCGAACAGCTCGGTCTCGGTGATGAAATCAATGCCTTCCTCGAGCCAGCTGAAGCCGGTGCTGAGGGCTGCGGTGGCGATGCCCAGCTTCTCGTCGCTGGCCTGGAAGTCGGCCAGCGAGTCAAATGCCGGCGGGCTGACGCTGCTGGCGCGCAGGAAGTCCAGCAGGCTTTCGCGCCGGCCTTCGCTTTCGGCCAGCACCAGCACGCGGTGGGCGGTGTTGCGCACATGGCCCTTGAATCTGGCCAGCGGGTCCTCGGCCCCGCGCACCACGGCCATTTCGCCGAGCTTCTGGAACTGGGCGTTGTCGGCCACGTCTTCTACCGTGGCGCGTATGGCCAGTTGGGCGTAATCGTTGGCGCGTGCGTAGAACTGCTCCGCATTCAGGAACAGCGACTCGGGCGGCAATGCCGGCCGGTCGGGCGCGTCGCGCACCAGCCGGTAGCGGTCCTTGGTGTCCTGCCAGAAGCGCTGGAAGGCCGGCTCCAGGTCGCCGTGCAGCACCACGGTGGCATCGTTTCCGAGGTAGTCGAACACCGTGGCGGTGTCTTCGAAGAACAGCGGCAGGTAGTACTCGATGCCGGCGGTGGCCACGCCGTTGCCCATGTCTTTATAGATGCGGCTCTTGGTCGGGTCGCCGTCGAGCAGCTCGCGCCAGCGGCTGCGGAATTTGGCGCGCGCATCGTCGTCCATGGGAAATTCACGCCCGGGCAGCAGGCGCACTTCGGGCACCGGGTAAAGGCTGCGCTGGCTGTCGGGGTCGAAAGTGCGGATGCTGTCGATCTCGTCGTCGAACAGGTCGACGCGATATGGCACGGCCGAGCCCATGGGGAAGAGGTCGATCAGGCCGCCACGCACCGCGTATTCGCCGGGGCTGACCACCTGCGTGACGTGGCTGTAGCCGGCCAGTGTGAGCTGGGCCTTCAGGCGGGTTTCATCGAGCTTTTGCTTGACCTTGAAGTGAAAGGTATAGCCGGCCAGGAAGCTGGGCGGCGCCAGGCGGTACAGCGCCGTGGTGGCCGGCACGATGACAACGTCGGCACCGGTTTCCTTGTCGCGCTGCTGGATGCGCCACAGCGTGGCCAGGCGCTCGCTGATCAGGTCCTGGTGTGGCGAGAAGGTGTCGTAGGGCAGGGTTTCCCAATCGGGAAACATCGCACAGCGCAGATCGGGCGCGAAGAAGGCGAGCTCGTCCATCAGGCGCTGGGCCGTGGTGGCGTCCGAGGTGACGATGGCGGTCAGCTTGCCGGCAGCTTTTTCGCGGGTGCCCAGGTGCGCCAGCAGCAACGCGTCGGCGGAACCGGCGGGCTGGGGCAGGGTGTAGCGTTTTCCGGTGACGAGTGAGGGAAGCTGCATGAATTGGTGCGCGGTCAGGACTGGCGAGATAAGTTGGGTCAATCAAAAATGATTTGGCAAAAGGCAGGCACCCCAAACCATTCGGAGTGGGGTGCCTGCATATTCAGTCCTGGATTTTAGAATCTATGATGAAGTTATGACGACAAGTCCCGCCAATACCCGTCCTGATGCCCGTTTTTTTGTGCTGATCCCTTGCGCGGGGCAGGGAAGCCGGGCCGGCACCGCCAAGGCCAAGCAATACCACCCGATTGACGGCAAGCCCATGGTGAGGCATACGGTGCAAGCCTTCAGGGCGCTGGCGGACACCTTTGCGGCTGTCTGGGTGGTGATTTCGCCCTCAGACGACGATTTCCTGGAGGTGTTTCCCGATTTCAACCGCGGCAATGAAGTCCTGCTGGTGGGAGGGGGGGCCACGCGGGCGGCAACGGTGCTCAATGGGCTGAAAGCCATGGTGGAGCAACCCGGCGGCGCGGCCCTGGACGACTGGGTGCTGGTGCACGATGCCGCGCGCTGCCTGGTCACGCCAGAGCAGATCAAGGCCCTGATCAACGAATGCCGCAACGATGCGGTGGGCGGCTTGCTGGCGCAAAAACTGCCCGACACGCTCAAAACCGAACGGGATGGCCGTGTGGCTGCTACTGTGGACCGCAGCGACAAATGGCTGGCGCAAACGCCTCAGATGTTCCGCATCGGTGTGCTGATCGATGCCTTGGAGCAGGCGGGGGATGCCATCACTGATGAATCCAGCGCCATGGAGGTGATGGGGCTTTCGCCCCGGCTGGTGAACGGCAGCGCGCAGAATTTCAAGGTCACTTACCCGGACGATTTCGCGCTGGCGGAAGCCATTTTTGAGCGGCGCAGAAAATAGCCACAGCTGCCCCGTCGGTCCATTCAATCCATTCAACCCATCTCATTCACACAAGGCCCCACGATGACCGCCATGAACTTTCGAATCGGTGAAGGATGGGACACGCACGCCCTGGTGCCGGGACGCAAGCTCATCATCGGCGGTGTCGACATTCCGCACGCCGTAGGACTGCTCGGCCATTCGGATGCCGACGTGCTGCTCCACGCGATCACCGATGCCTTGTTGGGGGCAGCGGGGCTGGGCGATATCGGCTCGCATTTTCCGGACACCGATGCGCGCTTCAAGGGCGCCGATTCGTCGGTGCTGCTGGCGGAGGTGGGGCGGCTGCTCGCTGAGCGCGGCCATCGTATCGCCAACATCGACAGCACGGTGATTGCCCAGGCGCCCAAGCTGGCCCCTTACATCGCGGCCATGCGGGCGAACATTGCCAGGACCCTGGGGCTGCAGGCGGCCCAGGTCAATGTGAAGGCAAAAACCGCGGAGAAGCTGGGGCCGGTCGGCCAGGGACTGAGCATGGAAGCCCGCGCGGTGGTGCTGCTGTACTGAGCGCCGCTCCAGGCGGCGGGGCCATCAGCTGCGGCGCAGCTTGATGTGCGCGGCCAGCCCGCCCGAGCCGGTATTGGCCAGGCCGAATACGCCGCCCATGCGGTGAATGGTTTTCTCGACAATCGCCAAGCCCAGGCCCGCTCCCGTGGCGGCCGTGCGCGCGGCGTCGCCGCGGAAAAACGGGCGCGTGAGCTTTGCGAGCGTCTCGGGCGCCACGCCCATGCCGTGGTCGCGGACCTTGATCAGCACCCACTGGTCGCGGCTCTTGGCGGCAATGTCGACCAGCGCGATGCCGGTTTCGGGTGTCTTGCCGTAGCGCCTGGCGTTTTCCAGCAGGTTGGCGATCACACGCGACAGCTCGACCTCGTCGGCCAGCACCGCCATGTCCTCGGGAATGGCGACGGTCACGCGCATGTCTTCGTAGTCGGCGACGGCATAGACCGCGGCGTCTATCACCGCATTGAGAGACACCCGCTCCAGCCGCGGCGGCTCGGGGCGAGCGTAATCGAGGAATTTGTCGATGATGGCGTCCAGCTGGGTGATGTCGGCCGCCATGTGCTCGCGCGCGTCGGGGTCGGTGACGCTCATCTCGGTTTCCAGGCGCAGGCGCGCCAGCGGCGTGCGCAGGTCGTGCGAAATGCCGGCCAGCATGATGACCCGGTCCTGCTCGATTTTGGAGAGCTGTTCGGCCATGCGGTTAAAGCCGATATTGACCTCGCGGATCTCGCTGGTGGCCACTTTTTCGTCGAGCAGGCTGGCGTCGAAATCACCGTCGCGCATGCGGCTGGCCGCAAAAGACAGCTGCTTGAGCGGCCGGTTGATCAGCCGGGCGATAAAAGCCGCCCCCGCCAGCGACAGCACGGCCGCCGTGAACAGCCAGATGACCCAGGTGCTGTTGCGGGAGGGACCGATCTTGGACGGGTCGGTGAGCAGCCAGTAGGAATCACCGTCGATGGTGAAGCCGACCCACAGGCCTTTCTGGCCGTTGACGCTGCTGGCCACCACAGTACCGCTGCCCAGCCGTGTCTTGAGCTCCTCGGCGGTGCGCTCGCCCAGCTCGTCGCTCTCAAAAACGTCGAAGCGGTCTTTGGGCTCCCGCGGGGTGATGCGCACGCGCTCCTCGTCGGCCAGGGTTTTAATCAGCGAGACGCGGGCAATCGCGTCGGAATAGCGGAGCGCGGCCCGGCTCAGGTTGACCAGGGAGGCCAGCTGCTGCGCGCTCTGGATGGCCCGCGGCTCGGATTCCAGCGCGCGAAAGGTCTGCAGCCAGGCCACGATGGAGCCGAACAGCAGCAGGGACAGGAAGAAAAACGTTCGCCAGAACAGGCTGAAGCCGCGCCGCGGGCGCATCTCCAGCGGAGCCGGGGCGGTTTCAAGAGGGGCCGGGTTGGTGGCGTCCATAGGAAATCGAGTCTACCCCCGCCCAGGCTCACTGCGTGTAGCCTGTCCCCCCCTAAAGGGGGCGGCGCCTGTGGCCCGGCAAAGCCGGTTCCACGGCCCCTGTTGGTAAATACCCGACTTAGTCAGCACCATTGAATTATCTTTAACTCAGCATGAGCCGCGGGACTGGCTTTGCCAGACCGCAGGCGGGCGGCCCCCTCGGGGGGCAGGGAGCCACACGAAGTGGGCGACCGTGGGGGCTAGTTAGTGCCGTCCGGCACGAACACGTAGCCGATGCCCCACACCGTCTGGATGTAGCGGGGTACCGCGGCATCCACTTCGATCAGCTTGCGCAGGCGCGAGACCTGCACGTCCAGGCTGCGGTCGAAGGGCTCGAACTCGCGGCCACGGGCCAGCTGCGCCAGTTTTTCGCGCGACAGTGGCTGGCGCGGGTGGCGCACCAGGGTCTTGAGCATGGCGAATTCGCCGGTGGTCAAGGGCAGTTCCTCGCCGTTCTTGTGCAGGGTTCGCAGGCCCATGTCGAAGGAGAAGGGGCCGAAGGTGATGACCTCCTGGTCGCTGGACGGAGCGCCTGGCACTTCGGCCGTGGGGCGGCGGCGCAGTACGGCGTGGATGCGGGCCAGCAGTTCGCGGGGATTGAAAGGCTTGGCGAGATAGTCATCCGCGCCGACTTCCAGCCCGACGATGCGGTCCACGTCCTCGCCCTTGGCGGTCAGCATGATGATGGGCGTGCGGTCGTTGGCGGCGCGCAGCCGGCGGCAGATGGAAAGGCCGTCTTCGCCGGGCATCATCAGGTCCAGGACGATCAGGTCGACGGCATCACGCAGCATGATGCGGTTCAGGGCCTTGCTGTCTTCTGCCAGGATGACTTCGAAACCCTCCTGGGCGAGATAGCGGCGCAGCAGATCGCGGATGCGGGCATCGTCGTCAAGGATCAGGATTTTGTCGGCACGGGCGTTGGGTTGAGCTTGGGTCATAGTCGTCTGGTAATTTGTAACAGAGCCATTTTGAAGGCTGAAAACACGAGATGTCTCGTTTTTCAGTCGGTCTGACACACTGTTACAAAAGTTGCGGCGATGTGCAACTGTGAGCGCGCCACGAGCCCCGTTGTGGCAATGCTCCTACAGGCGAGCGCAAATTCACATGCAAAAATGGGCGGCCGCGTCTGTGCATGCGTTGCTGCAGTGCGTTACCCGCCGTAAACAGAAATTGGCCGGACCCAGACCCGCACCCGGCCATCGCCATTCCGGCCCCCTGATGACTTGCAAAAGCCACAAAAAAGGCGCCAATCCCGGCGGATGTTTATGACTTCTTTTTCTCTTTATTTCAGCTTGCCGCTGAAAGCAACTCCCCGAAAGGTCTTCCTGATGCGAACTCCCACCCTGATCGCGTGCGCCCTGCTGGCCGGCGCGGCGCTGGCTCCCGGCGCCATGGCCCAGCCCATGCACCCGGAAACCCTGCAGAACGTGGCCCAACTGTCGGCCAGCGGTTCTGTCGAGGTGCAGCAGGACTTGCTGTCGATCTCGCTGAGCACTACGCGCGACGGCACTGACGCCGGCGCCGTGCAGGCCCAGCTCAAGCAGGCGCTGGACACCGCGCTTGCGCAGGCCAAGCAGGCGGCCGCGCCGGGCCAGATGGAGGTACGCACCGGTAATTTCAGCCTTTATCCGCGTTACGGCAAGGACGGCAAGATCAACGGCTGGCAGGGCTCCACCGAACTGGTGCTGGAAGGCAAGGACTTTGCGCGCATCACCGGCACGGCCGGCAAGATCCAGACCCTAACCATGAGCAATGTGAGCTTTGCACTGAGCCGTGAGCAGCGCGCCAAAGTCGAGGGCGAGGCCCAGGCCCAGGCGATCGAGCGCTTCAAGGCCAAGGCCGCTGAAGTGGCGCGCAGCTTCGGTTTTGGCAGCTACTCGCTGCGCGAGGTTTCCATCAATGCGAATGACCAGGGGCCCATCCCGCGCCCCCGCATGATGGCGATGTCGGCCAAGGCCGAAATGGCTGACGCCGCGGTGCCGGTGGAAGCCGGCAAGAGCACCGTGCTGGTCAATGTGTCGGGTTCCGTGCAGATGAAGTAAGGTTTTCCGCGCCCGGCACCGCGCCAAACAGTGCCGGCGCCTGTCCGCCGGCCTTGCGGGTCTTAAAGCCGTGGCGCGCCACCACCTGGGCGCGGATGTGGTCATATGCCCAGTTAAAGCAGAAGGTGTAGGGCAGGAAGAACAGTACGATCGCGATGTCCAGGATAAAGGCCTCCCAGAGCCCGATGTCCAGCCACCAGGCGGCCAGTGGTACCACGGCGATGATCAGGCCGATTTCAAACAGGACGGCATGCACGGCCCGCGCCATCAGCGTGCGTTCAAAACCCATGCGCCGTTGTGCCCGGTCAAATAGGGCGTTGAACACCATATTCCAGCTCATGGCCATGAGCGACACCATCACGGTCAGCAGGCCCATGTGCGCCAGCGAATAGCCGAGCAGCCAGGCGCCCAGCGGCGCGCAAATGGCAATCGCCAGGATTTCAAACCCGAGGGCGTGGAAAAAGCGTTCTTGGACTGATTTTTGAAGACTCATGAAAGTATTTTTATCGCTATTTCGGATGGATTAAAATCAATAACCATCGTAAAAACCGATATAAAACCGCCATGCGCCACTCCCCGGAAGCCCTGACCGCTTTTGCCGAGGCCGCCAGCCTGGGGTCGTTCTCGGCCGCCGCACGCAAGCTGGGTAAAAGCCAGTCGACCGTGAGCAGCGCCATCGCCAACCTGGAAATCGATCTCGGCATCACACTGTTTGACCGCAGCAGCCGTAAACCGGCCCTGACGGAGCACGGGAAAGTCATGCTCGGCAAGGTGCAGGAAATCCTGGCCGCGAGCGACCGGCTGGACCGCGCCGCCAGCCAGCTGGGCGGGGGCATGGAGGCCAGGCTGAGCGTCGTCTGGTCCGATACCTACCAGTCCGACCGGTTTGAGGAAATGCTGCTGGCTTTTGAGCAGCGTTTCCCGGATCTCGAATTCGAATGCCTGATCGCCGAAGACGTCGACCTGGTGTCGCTGGTCCAGACGGGACGGGCGCATATCGGCGTCGTGGCGGCACAAAACGCCTACCCGCCGGACATAGGCTCGGCCACCATTGCCGAACAGTCTGAAATCACGCTGTTTGTGGCCACGGCCCATCCACTGGCCGGAATGAAAGACATCACGCCCGAGCAACTGGCCGGCTTCAGGGAGCTCCGGCTGGACACATATATAGGGGGTGAGCGGGGCGCTCAGGGCCCGCGGGAGCATGCGGCGCCACAGTCGCGCCGCAGCTGGTCGGCGCCCAGCTACCTCATGCTGATGGAAATGGCGGTGCTGGGCTTTGGCTGGGCGGCCATCCCTCGCTGGATGGTGACGCGCTTTGCCACCGGCAAGCTCAGCGAACTCGATGCGCGCGGCTGGCCGCGGCGGGTGCCTGTAGACGCCGTATGGTCTCGGCAACGCCCTCTGGGCCGTGCCGGCACCTGGCTGCTGCAGGAGATGCTGGCGCCCGCCGTATTGGCGGACGCAGGCGGGAGCCCGGCCGGGGCGTGAAAAAGCCCGCAGCCTTTGCAGGTGTGCGGGCCGATGACGACAAGCGCGGCAAGCGCGCCCTACCAGCTTAGAAGCGGTAGCGCAGGCCCAGGCTGGTGGTGCTGACGCGCTCGTTGCCGGTGCCGGTGAACTTCATGTCATGCTCGTCCCATGCCAGCACGGCCGACAGGGCCGGGGTGAAGGCCCATTCAGCGCCCAGGCCGTAGGACACACCCCAGCCGTTCTCGGTGCCGGAAGGGATGCCGGACAGCGGTGAGGACGATACGCGGGTGTGCGCATAGGTCGTGCCCAGTTTGCCCAGCAGGTTGAAGGAATTGCTCAGCGGCAGGCGGCCGACCAGGCTCAGGTTGATGCCCTGGGCTTCCGTCTGCCCGCCGGCCCGGTTGGCCTTGCCGAAATCGGTGTAGCCGAGCTCGAGGCCGAAGTTGTTGTTGAAGTAGCTTCCACCGTAGATGTTGTACGAGGTGTCCTTGTTGTCCGACGGGAAGCCGCCGGCGCCGCTGGGCAGCGAGAAGTCCGACTGCCCCACGTTAAGGCCGAAGTAGCGCGAGCCCGGTGCATAAAAGGAATAGTTGCTGCTGGACATACCCGTGCTGCTCGAGGTCGAACTGCTTTGGGCTTGGGCGCCCGTGACGGCTGCCAGCGCGGCTGCGGCCAGCAGGGTGGCGGAAAAGGTTCGGGTCAATGATGGCATGGTGTTTTTTCCTTCAGTGAATGGATAGGCGGTGCCGCGTACTCACAAAAAAGAGATGCGAAACACCGCGCGGTGTTGATGTCCGTCGTGAAATTTACGGTTGCGTGCGGGGGCCGGTGTGTGGGTGCATCAGTGCAATCCCTGTAGGACAAACGGAAGTTTGCGCTGGGCCCTGGGCATTCCCCAGGCGCATTCTCAGGCAGCCAGGCGCCGGTTTTTGCGGTGCTAAAGTCAGGGCATGCCGCTCATTACCTACCTGCCCGGAAGCACGCCGCTGGTCCTGGATTCTCCCCATAGCGGAACGGTTTATCCGGCGGATTTCCGGCACGCCTGCGAGCTGGCCGTGCTGCGCAGCGCCGAAGATACCCACGTCGAAAAACTTTACGACTTTGCTCCCGCCATGGGTGTGCACTGGATTGAAGCGCATTTCCCGCGCAGCTATCTCGACGCCAACCGCAACACCACCGAGATCGACGTGAGCCTGCTGGATGGCCCCTGGCCCGGCCCGGTGGAAACCGACCCCAAGACATTGTCCAAGGTGCGCCTGGGCAAGGGCCTCATCTGGCGCACCACGGACGAAGGCGTTGTGCTGTATGACCGCAAGCTGGGCGTGGCGGAAGTCCAGGCGCGCATAGAGCAATGCTGGAAGCCTTACCACGCGGCCGTTGAGCGGGCGATTGATGCCGCTCGCGAGAAGTACGGCTACAGCATCCACATCAATTGTCATTCCATGCCGGCGATCGCCTCCAGCAGCGCCACGGATTTTCCGGGAGAGGCGCACGCCGACTTCGTGGTGGGCGACCGCGAAGGCACGACGGCCAGCAAACCCTTGTCCAGGTTGGTGTGCGAACACCTGAAGGCGCGCGGCTACAGCGTGGCCTACAACCATCCCTACAAAGGGGTTGAGCTGGTTCGGCGCTACAGCCGGCCCGCCGAACACCGCCATAGCATCCAGCTTGAAATCAACCGCAAGCTTTATATGGACGAAAGCACTTTTGCACTGAAGCCGAATGCCGAAGCGCTCAAGGCAAGCCTGCGTTCGCTGGTGGAGGTGCTGCTCAAAACCGATCCTCGCGCGCTCTGAAGCCGAAGCTCGCAGGCCTCCGTCTGCCTTTGCGGCTGCTTTTTATCTACCCAAACCCTGGCTGCCATGCTTACCTTTTTCAGCGATAGCCATCACGCCCATGCTCCGCAGTATGAGTTTTTCCGCGGCGAGCGCGTGCCCTGTTTTGAAACGCCGGCCCGGGCCGAGTACGTCAAGGCCCGCTTGAGCGAGCGCGGCCATGTGCTGCAGACGCCGGATGCCGATAGCCGCGCGGTGCTGGCCAAGGTGCATGGCGCCCGTTACCTGGTGTTTCTCGAGCATGCCTGGCGTGACTGGGTGCAACTGGAGGCCGGCAACGACCAGCGCCAGCCTTTCCCCTCGGTATGGCCGGTGCGCACATTGCGCAGCGATGTGGAGCCGCTCAACTTCACCGCGCGGCTGGGTTTGTACTCCATGGACAACGGCACACCGCTGTCGGCCGGAACCTGGCAGGCCGCCAAAGCCGGCGCGGATGCCGCCGCCAGCGCCGCGGCCTTGCTCACGGCGGGTGAACGCGCCGTGTTTTGCTGCACCCGCCCGCCAGGCCATCACGCGGGACCTGATTTCATGGGGGGCTATTGTTTCCTGAACAATGCCGCTGTGGCTGCCCAGGCGCTGCGCGATGGCGGTGCGGCGCGCGTGGCGGTTCTCGATGTCGATTACCACCACGGCAATGGCACGCAAAGCATTTTTTACGACCGTGCCGACGTGCTTTTTGTGAGCCTGCACGGAGACCCCCTGACCGAGTACCCGTTTTACCTGGGCCATACCGATGAGACCGGCAGCGGCGAGGGCGCGGGCTTCAACCTGAACCTGCCGCTGCCGGCGGGCTGCACCGTGCCGCGATGGTTCGAGGCGCTGGAAGCGGCTTGCCAGCGCATCGGCACATTCAGGGCCGACGCACTGGTAGTCTCACTGGGCCTGGACACCTTCGCCGAGGACCCGATTTCCAAATTCGCGTTGCAGCCGGACGATTTCACCCGCCTCGGCCAACGCATGGGCAAGCTGGGCCTGCCCACGGTGTTTGTGCTCGAAGGGGGTTATGCGGCTGCCGCGCTGGGCGTCAATGCCGTCAACGTGATTGAAGGGTTTGAGGGCCGTTGATGGACAAGGTCGATTGCGTGGTGATAGGCGCGGGCGTGGTGGGCCTGGCCGTGGCGCGCGCGCTGGCGCTGCGGGGCAGGGAAGTCATGGTGCTGGAAGCTGCCGATGCGATAGGCACGGGCACCAGCTCGCGCAACAGCGAAGTGATCCACGCCGGGATTTATTACCCCCAGGGCTCGCTCAAGGCCAGGCTGTGCGTGGAAGGCAAGGCGCTGTTGTATGCCTATTGTGCTGAACGCGGCATAGGCCACAGGCGCTGCGGCAAGCTCATTGTGGCCACCAGCGATGCGCAGGTCGCTCAGCTGCGGGGCATACAGGACAAGGCGGCCGCCAACGGCGTGAACGACCTGGTTCTGCTGACACGCGAAGAGGCGCGCGCGCTGGAGCCGCAACTTGAATGCGTGGCCGCGCTGCAGTCGCCCAGCACCGGCATCGTCGACAGCCATGGCCTGATGCTGGCGCTGCAGGGCGACCTGGAGAATGCGGGCGGCCTGGTTGCGCTCAACTCGCCGCTGGCAAGGGCGGAATGCGCACAGGGCGCCATCTATCTCACCGCGGAAGACGGCACCGCGCTTGAAGCAACAACAGTCGTCAATGCCGCCGGCCTGCATGCCCAGCAACTGGCCGGGCTCTTTGCCGGCCTGCCCGCGCGGCACGTGCCGCCCAGCTACTACGCCAAGGGCAACTACTTCACGCTGCCGGGGCGTTCACCCTTCAGCCGATTGATCTACCCCGTACCAGAAGCCGCGGGACTGGGCGTGCACCTGACTGTGGATATGGGCGGCCAGGCCAAGTTCGGCCCCGATGTGCAGTGGGTGGACTCGCCCGACGACCTGGTGGTGGACCCGGCGCGCGGCGAAGCCTTTTATGCCGAGGTGCGCAAGTACTGGCCGGCGCTGGCCGATGGCGCGCTGACGCCGGGCTACGCCGGCATACGCCCTAAGATCCAGGCGCCTCATGAGGCCGCCCGGGACTTCATGATTGAAGGCCCGCGCGAGCATGGCGTGCCGGGCCTGGTCAATCTGTTCGGCATTGAGTCGCCGGGGCTGACGAGCTCGCTGGCGATAGGCGAGTACGTGAACCGGCTTTTGTAGGGTTTACTGCGCCGCCCAGCCGCCGTCCATGTTCCAGGCCACGCCACGCACATTGTTGCCGGCCGGCGAGCAGAAAAATACCGCCAGCGCGCCCAGCTCTTCGGGCGTGGTGAACTGCATGGAGGGTTCTTTCTCGCCCAGCAATTGCTTGGTGGCGGCTTCGTTGCTGATGTTGCCGGCTGCAGCCTTGGCGTCCACCTGTTTCTGCACCAGGGGCGTGAGCACCCAGCCGGGGCAGATGGCGTTACAGGTCACGCCCGTGGTGGCATTCTCGAGCGCGGTGACTTTGGTCAGGCCCACGATGCCATGCTTGGCGGCGACGTAAGCGGATTTCTCGGCCGAGCCGACGAGGCCGTGGACCGAGGCCACGTTGATGATACGTCCCCAGCCCTTGCCGCCATTGGCGGCCAGCATGGCGGGCAGGGCCAGGCGGGTGGCGTGGAAGGCGCTGCTCAGGTTGATGGCGATCACGGCATCCCACCTTTCAACCGGGAAGTTCTCCACGCGTGCCACGTGCTGGATGCCGGCGTTGTTGACCAGGATGTCGACCTGGCCGAATTGCGCGGCGGCGTAACGCATCATGTCCTCGATGTCGGCGACCTTGCTCATGTCGGCGCCGTGGTAGGCCACGCGCGCGCCCAGCGCCTCCACCTCGGCCTTGGGGCCGTCGATGTCGCCGAAACCGTTGATGACGATGTTGGCGCCCTGCGACGCCAGCGCCTTGGCGATGCCCAGGCCTATCCCGCTGGTCGAGCCGGTGACGAGGGCTGTTTTACCTTTGAGCATGATGTTTCTCCGGATGATTTACGATGGTTGAACTGGGATCCCGGGCCTCGCGCTGTGCGCGCCGCGCCTGGTTGATTTCTCAAGTGATTATCAAGCCTTTGAATTGAACTGCCGCACCATGACCCAACCTACGCTGAACTACGTAAATTGCCCCGACGCTTCAGGCGGCCATCGCATGGCTTACTGGCAGTGGGGCCGGCCGGACAGCGCGCACCTCGTGGTCTGCGTGCACGGACTGTCCCGGCAGGGGCGCGACTTTGACGTGCTGGCGCGTGCGCTGTCCGAGCAGGGCGACCTGCGCGTGGTGTGCCCCGACGTTGTGGGGCGCGGCGAAAGCGACTGGCTCAAGGACCCCATGGGGTACCAGCTGCGGACTTATGCGGGCGACATGCTGGCGATGCTGGGCCAGTTGCATGCGCAGGCGCCGGTAGCGTCGCTGGATTGGGTGGGTACCAGCATGGGCGGGTTGATCGGCATCGCGGTATGTGGAACGCCAGGCTTGCCCCTGCCTGCGCCGGTGCGCCGGCTGGTGCTCAATGACGTGGGGCCGGCCATCCAGTGGCAGGCCATCGTGCGGATAGGTACGTATCTGGGCCAGGCCGGCCATTTCGGCTCGGTGCAGGAAGCGGCCGATGCGATGTGGGCGATTTCCCAAAGCTTCGGCCCGCACACGCCCGAGCAGTGGCTGGCCTTGTCGCGTCCCATGCTCAGGCGCGTCTCGGAGGCCGCCGATGCCAAATGGCGCCTGCACTATGACCCGGCCATCGCCGTGCCTTTCAAGCAGGAGACCGAAGAGTCCGCGCGCCAGGGTGAGGCCACGCTCGGGCAGCTCTATGACAATATCAAGGCTGAAACCCTGGTAATACGCGGCGCGCAATCCGACCTCCTGAGCTCCCAGACGGCCCAGGCCATGACGCAGCGCGGGCCGCGCGCCCGCGTGGTGGAGTTTGACGGCGTGGGACATGCACCCACGTTGATCACGCCCGACCAGGTCGCCGCCGTCACGGGCTTTCTGCTGAGCTGAGGCCCGCAACTCTCTGACCGAATTTGACTGAAGTTTCATGAAAAGCAATGTGGTCGGGCCAGGTGGCCCGACAGCCTCCCAGGGGGCGAATGCCTCCATCGTGACCGCCACGGCCGACAGCCTGCCGGACCAGCCGCATGCGCTGGCCCGGGCCCGCGCGTTTGCCGAGCCCCTGATCGCCAGCGAAACCCACGACACGGGCGAAAACATCCTCGCGCATGCCGACGCGGTGGCGGCCATCCTCAAGGCCATAGGCGGCTCCGAAGCCATGCAGGCGGCCAGTTACCTGGTCTATGCCTGGCAGCACCTGGCCAAGCCGCAGGAAGTGATCACCAAGGCCTTTGGTGCCAATTACGCCGCGCTGGCCATGGAGACCACCAAGCTGGTGCATGTGCAGCGCCAGGCACGGTCGGCGGATGCGAAAGCGCAATTGCTGGATGACCCGGCCGCGCAGACCGAAAACGTCCGGAAAATGCTGCTGGCGTTCTCGCGCGACCTGCGTGTGGTAATGCTGCGGCTGGCGTCCCGCCTGCAGACTTTGCGGCACTATGCCGCGACGCGGAAGGCCGCGCCGCTGCCGCTCGCGTACGAGTCGCTGCACGTCTTCGCACCGCTGGCCAACCGCCTGGGCATCTGGCAGATCAAATGGGAAATGGAAGACCTGGCCTTCCGATTCCTGGAGCCCGAGACCTACAAACAGACGGCGCGCCTGCTCGATGAAAAGCGCGTGGAGCGCGAAGGTTTCATGGAAGCCTTGCGTGTGCAGCTGGAGCGCGAACTCAACCAGAACGGCATTGCCGCCCTGGTGCAGGGCAGGCCCAAGCACATCTACAGCATCGTGAAGAAGATGCGCGGCAAGTCGCTGGATTTCGAACAGGTCTTCGACATTCGCGCGCTGCGCGTGATCGCCGCCGATGTGAAGGGCTGCTACGCGGCGCTTGGTTACGTGCATTCGCGCTTCACGCCGGTAGAGGGTGAATTCGACGACTACATCGCCAAGCCCAAGAGCAACGGCTACCAGTCGCTGCACACCGTGGTGCGCGACGAGGCGGGCCGCGCTGTGGAAATACAGATACGTACCCAGGCCATGCACGACCATGCCGAGCATGGCGTGGCCGCACACTGGGCCTACAAGGAAGCCGGCACCAAGGGTTACGGCGGAGTGTCGGCCAGCAGCGAATACGATGCCAAGATCGCTGTGCTGCGGCAACTTTTGGCCTGGGAGCGCGATCTTTCCGGCCCGGCATCCCAACGCGCGGCGGGCGCCAAACAAGGCCTGTTCGAGGACCGTATCTATGTGCTGACGCCGGATGCCGCCATCGTGGAGCTGCCGCAGGGCGCGACCGCGGTGGACTTCGCCTATAGCGTGCACACCAGCCTGGGCCACCGCTGCCGAGGCGCGCGCATCGACGGCGCCATGGTGCCGCTGAACACGCCGCTGCAAAACGGCCAGACCGTGGAGGTCATCACCGTCAAGGAAGGCGGGCCTTCGCGTGATTGGCTCAATCCGGAACTGGGCTTTCTGTGCAGCCACCGTGCGAAGTCCAAGGTGCGCGCCTGGTTCAACGCGCTGGCGATGGAGCAGACAGTGGCCCGGGGCCGTGAGGCCGTGGAAAAACTGCTGCAGCGCGAAGGCAAGACCGCGATGAAACTTGATGACCTTGCGGTGCAGCTCGGCTTCAAGGCGGCCGATGACTTGTTTGAAGTCGTGGGCAAGGACGAGTTGTCGCTGCGCACGATAGAAAACATGCTCAGGCCGCCTGAACCGGTCTTGACCCAGGACGACTACGTGCTGGCAAAAAAAGCGCGTGTACCCAGCCCGAATGCAAAGAAGGCCGGGGGCGGTGTATTGGTCGTCGGCATGGGATCCTTGCTGACGCAATTGGCCAAGTGCTGCAAGCCCGCGCCGCCCGATGAGATCCTCGGCTTTGTCACCAAGGGCAAAGGCGTCAGCATTCATCGCAGCGATTGCAGCAACTTCCGCAACATGGCCGCCGGCAGCCCGGACCGCGTGATCGAGGTGCAATGGAATTCCCCCAAGACACCCGATGGCGTGGTGTATCCGGTGGACGTTGCTGTCGAGGCGGCCGACCGGCAAGGCCTGCTGCGCGATATTTCCGAGGTATTTGCCAAGGAAAAAATGAACGTGATCGGCGTGCAGACCCAGTCGGTGAAAGACAACCGTGGCGGCACGGCCTGGATGACTTTCACCGTGGAGGTGGCGCAATCGGGCCGCCTCAACCAGGTCTTAGGTATCGTGGCCGAAGTGCCGGGCGTGCGCTCGGCACGCCGACGCTGAGCGCCTTATCGTTTGGAGCGAAAAGATGCTATACTGCTAGCTTCGAACAGTCCTTAGGCGCGTAGCTCAGCTGGTTAGAGCACCACCTTGACATGGTGGGGGTCGTTGGTTCGAGTCCAATCGCGCCTACCAATTCCCTTCAATCGGTTCCTGTCCAGGCTTTCGCATTCATGATGCGGGCTCATCACACAGGGTAAACCAAGGGGATTGAGTACATCAGAATTCCTAGAATGTATTGAACCCCGGCGTCCCGACGCCGGCCGTCATTCAGAGGAGAAATCAGTGCCAAAAAGCAAATCCACCGGCCCGGCATCCGGCCCTGCGCCTTCACGTGGCGAAGCGGCTGCCGACGGCAATCCCGGCGCAAAAAGCGGCCGGGCTGCCGGGAAGGCTGCGGCGTCCCGCGTGATCAAGAAGTATCCGAATCGCCGGCTCTACGATACCGAGACCTCGACCTACATCACGCTCACCGAGGTGCGGCAACTGGTGATGGACAGCGCTGATTTTGTGGTGCGCGATGCCAAGACCAACGAAGACCTGACGCGCAGCATCCTGCTGCAGATCATTCTTGAGGAAGAAACCGGCGGCGCGCCCATGTTCACCGAGGCCGTGCTGGCCAACATCATTCGTTTTTACGGCAATGCGATGCAGGGTTTCATGGGCGCCTACCTGGAGAAAAACGTCCAGAGCTTCATGGACCTGCAGGTCAAGATGGCCGAGCAGTCGAAGGGGCTGACACCTGAAATGTGGGCGCAGTTCATGAATGCGCAGTCACCCATGATGCAAGGAATGATGGGTAATTATGTGGAGCAATCCAAGAACGTTTTCACGCAGATGCAGGAGCAGATGCAAAAGCAGAGCGAGCAGATGCTGCAGGCTTTCGGCCTGAAGAAGTGAGTTGAACGCCGGGCCCTGAGCCCGTGCGCCGACAGGCCCATTGAAGGCCATCCGGGGTTCACGGCCCACCCTGCGCCTACCCTGAGACAATAGACCCCATGAGCGACGTTATTTCCCCATCCGCCTCCGTCAATGCCAAAGCCGCGCCCCGCGTCGGCTTTGTCAGCCTGGGCTGCCCGAAAGCCCTGACCGACTCCGAACTGATCCTCACGCAATTGAGCGCCGAGGGCTACCAGACCTCCAAGACCTTTGAAGGTGCTGACTTGGTCATCGTCAACACCTGCGGCTTTATTGACGATGCAGTCAAGGAAAGCCTGGACACCATAGGCGAAGCGCTGGCCGAGAACGGCCGTGTCATCGTGACCGGCTGCCTGGGCGCCAAGGCCGGCGAGGACGGCGGCAACCTCGTGCGCCAGATGCACCCCAGCGTGCTGGCCGTCACCGGCCCGCATGCCACGCAGGAAGTCATGGATGCGGTGCACCTGAATTTGCCCAAGCCGCATGATCCCTTTGTCGACCTGGTTCCCAACGCTTTCGGGGTTGCCGGCATCAAGCTCACGCCCAAACACTATGCCTACCTGAAGATCAGCGAAGGTTGCAACCACCGCTGCACGTTCTGCATCATCCCTTCGATGCGCGGCGACTTGGTGTCGCGGCCCATTGGCGATGTGCTCAACGAGGCACGTGCGCTGTTTGAGGGGGGCGTCAAGGAGCTGCTGGTGATCAGCCAGGACACATCGGCTTACGGTGTGGACGTGAAGTACCGCACCGGCTTCTGGGACGGCAAACCCGTCAAGACGCGCATGCTGGAACTGGTGCAGGCGCTGGGCGAGATCGCCGAGCCCTACGGCGCCTGGGTGCGCCTGCACTATGTTTATCCGTATCCCAGTGTGGACGAAGTGCTGCCGCTGATGGCTACGGGCAAGGTGCTACCTTACCTGGATGTTCCGCTGCAGCATAGCCATCCGGATGTGCTCAAGCGCATGAAGCGGCCGGCCAGCGGTGAGAAAAACCTCGAGCGCATTGCGCGCTGGCGCGAAATCTGCCCCGAGATCGTGATCCGCAGCACCTTTATCGCCGGCTTTCCCGGTGAGACCGAGGCCGAGTTCGAGCACCTGCTGGACTTCATGCGTGAAGCCAAGATCGACCGCGCGGGCTGCTTTGCCTACAGTGCGGTGGAAGGGGCCACGGCCAATGACATTCCCGGCATGTTGCCTATCGAATTGCGTGAGGAGCGGCGTGCGCGGTTCATGGCCGTGGCTGAGGCGGTTTCCAGCCAGAAGCTGCAGCAGCGCATAGGCGCGACCATGCAGGTGCTGGTGGATTCGGCGCCGGCGCTGGGCCGCAAGGGCGGTGTCGGCCGCTCTTATGCCGATGCGCCGGAAATCGACGGCGTGGTCAAGCTGTTGCCGCCCGAGAAGATCAGCAAGACGATGAAGGTAGGGGAGTTCACCCGCGCCCGCATCGTCGGAACCCAGGGTCATGACCTGGTGGCCGTGCCTGTTTGACCACGGCGGGCAAGAAACCGGGCCAGAAAGCCCGGCCCGAAAACAAAAAAAGCCACTGGGTCACAGTGGCTTTCATCTTGCATTCTTCCAGAGCTCGTTTCAGAGTCTGGCAAAGCTGTTTGGTGTATCTGGTGCCCGGGAGAGAACTCGAATCTCCACATCTTGCGATACACGGACCTGAACCGTGCGCGTCTACCAATTCCGCCACCCGGGCACAGCTAGCAGTGTACCATTACTTGAACGCTTTCCGAAGCCAAAGCCCACAAATTTCCTGAAATATTTCGGCTGCATACTCAAAACCAGCAGCTCCCAACAAAAAGAGACTTTTTATCAAAACAATTCATTCCCCCGCGGGCGCATCGTCCGCCCATTCCTCCGGCCTGCTCGCTGAATTCGAGGGCACTGTTTCCGGCCATCGCGACGGCCATGGCTTTGTATTGCGCGACGACGGTGAGGCCGACATCTACCTGCCGCCCAATGAAATGCGCGCGGTGCTGCACAAGGACCGCGTCAAGGCGCGCATCGTGCGGCATGACCGCAAAAACCGGCCCGAAGGCCGCGTCACCGAAATCATCGAGCGCTCCTCCAATCCGATCATCGGCCGCCTGCTGCAGGAAAGCGGCGTCTGGCTGGTAGCACCTGAAGACAAGCGCTACGGCCAGGACGTGCTGATCCCCAAGGGGGCCACTGGCACGGCCAAGGCTGGCCAGGTGGTGGTGGTGCAGCTTACTGAGCCGCCGGCACTGTTCGGCCAGCCCGTGGGGCGCGTCACGGAAGTGCTGGGCGAGATCGACGATCCCGGCATGGAGATCGAAATCGCGGTGCGCAAATACGGCGTGCCGCATGAATTCAGCGACGAGGCACTGGCCCTGGCCCGTGCCCTGCCGGATGCTGTGCGGCCGGCCGACAAAAAGCATCGCATCGACCTGACGGACGTGCCGCTGGTCACCATTGATGGCGAAGACGCCCGCGATTTCGACGACGCCGTCTACTGCGAACCGGCCAAGGTCGGCCGCGGCAAGGGTTGGCGCCTGCTGGTGGCGATCGCCGACGTGAGCCACTATGTGGAAACCGGCAGCGCGATCGACATCGACGCCTACGACCGTGCCACCAGCGTGTACTTCCCGCGCCGCGTGATTCCCATGCTGCCTGAGAAGCTCTCCAACGGCCTGTGTTCACTCAACCCCCATGTCGAGCGCCTGTGCATGGTCTGCGACATGCTGGTCAACGCCAAGGGCGAGGTCCACGCCTACCAGTTCTACCCTGCGGTGATGTTCAGCCACGCGCGCTTCACCTATACCGAGGTCGCCGCCATCCTGGCCAACACGCGCGGTCCCGAGGCGGCGCAGCGCAAGGCGCTGGTGCCACACCTGCTGGACCTGCATGACGTCTACCAGGCCCTCCTCAAGGAGCGCGGCGTGCGCGGGGCGGTGGACTTTGAAACCACCGAAACGCAGATCGTCTGCGACGAGGCCGGCCGGATCGAGAAAATCGTGCCGCGCACCCGTAACGTGGCGCACCGCCTGATCGAGGAGGCCATGCTGGCCGCCAACGTCTGCTCGGCGGATTTCATCTCGCAGAGCAAGCATGTCGGCCTGTACCGCGTGCATGAAGGGCCTACGCCCGAGAAGAAGGAATTGCTGCGCAATTACCTGAAGCTGGCCGGCGTCGGCATGACCATCAGCGATGACCCGGAGCCCGGCGAGTTCCAGCGCATTGCGCTGGCCACCAAGGACAGGCCGGACGCGCAGCAAATCCATTCGATGCTGCTGCGCTCCATGCAACAGGCCATCTACACACCTATCAACAGCGGCCACTTTGGCCTGGCTTACGAAGCCTACACGCACTTCACCAGCCCGATCCGGCGCTATCCCGATCTGCTGGTGCATCGCGTCATCAAGGCGGTGCTGAACAAAACCAAGTACCAGTTGCCGGCCTTGCCCACGCCGGGCGAGGCCGAGGCCAAGCTGTCCAAGCGGCTGGCCTCGCGCGTCAAGGAGCCCACGCAAAAGCCGAAAAAATCCAGCGCCGACGAACTCGCCTGGCAGGCCGCCGGCTTGCATTGCAGCGCCAACGAACGGCGTGCCGACGAGGCGAGCCGCGACGTCGAGGCCTGGCTCAAATGCAAATACATGCGGGAGCACCTGGGTGAGGAGTTCGGCGGCGTCGTGACGGCGGCCACGGGCTTCGGCATCTTCGTCACGCTGGACGCGATGTATGTCGAAGGCCTGGTGCACATCACTGAATTGGGCGGCGAATACTTCCGCTTCGATGAAGCCCGCCAGGAACTTCGCGGTGAGCGCACCGGCATCCGCTATGCCATCGGCACCCGGGTGAGGGTGCAGGTCAGCCGGGTAGACCTTGACGGCCGCAAGATCGATTTCCGCCTGGTGAATGAAGGCCAGGACCTGGTCGGGCGCGCCATGAAGGACAAGACCGGCGGCCATACGGCAGAGTTGCCGGCCCAGGAGCGCGGCGCCACGCGCCATGCTGCTGGAACCCGCGCCGGCAAGGCGGGCAAAAAGACAGCCGGCAAGCGCGCGGAACCCCGCGCCAGCCGCGGCGGGGGCTCGGCCCGCAGCAGCGGCGCCGGTAGCGAGCGCTCGGCCAAGTCACCCATCCAGGCGTTGAAGGCGGCCGTCAAGAAAGCCGCGGGCAACGCGGGGCGCAAACAGGGCAAAAAGCCGCGCCGATAGGATGCAGGAAATCGCCGTGTACCATTTTCCCCATGCTCCCGACCGCAGCTTAGGCCGCACATGCTGATCCGCATCCTGTCCTTTCTTCTGGAAACCGTCTTCTTCCTGCTGATTGCGGCGGCCTTGCTGCGCGCCTGGATGAATTGGGTCCGGGTGAATATGAGCGCCCAGCCCGGCAGCTTTGTGATGGCGCTGACCGACTGGCTGGTCAAGCCGCTGCGCCGCGCCTTGCCCAGGGCTGTGGCGCAGTCCCGGGTCGATTGGGCCAGTGTGATCGCCGCCGCTGTGTTGGCTTTGGCCTATGCCGTACTGTGGGCGCTGTTGTTCGGTTTGCTGCTGGGGAACCTGGTGCTGGCCCCGCTGGTCTTGCTGACGCTGTTGTCTTTTGCCCTCAAGATGCTGCTCCGCGTGGCGCTGCAAACGATGTTCATCCTGGTGCTGGGTTTTGCCATCCTCTCTTGGATCCAGCCTGGCTCACCCGCCTATGTCTTGCTGGGCCGCCTGACCGAGCCCGTGCTGGCACCGCTGCGCCGTGTAATTCCCCCTATCGGCGGGGTCGACATTTCGGCACTGGTGCTGATCGTGCTGCTGCAGATCGCCTTGATGATCCTGATTTAAGCGCTCGCGAGCGCTGATGCCGTCAGCGCGTGTCCGCCGGCGCCAACCGGCCATTCATCGGCCATGCGGCCATGGATGAACACCGCGCTGCAGGCGGCCTCAAAAGCCCCCAATCCGCCAGCCATGCGGGCCCCCAGCATGCCTGCCAGCACATCACCCGTGCCCGCTGTGGCCAGCAGGGCATTGCCACTGCTGTTGATGGTGCTGGACCGGCCAGGCGCCGAAATGATGGTTCCCGAGCCCTTGAGCACCACGACGCATTGAAAGCGCCCGGCCAGTTCGCGGGCGGACGCCAGCCGATCCGCTTGGACGTGCTGTGCGCTGGTGCCGGCCAGCCGGGCGGCTTCGAGGGGATGGGGCGTGAGCACTGTCGCGTAGCCGCGGTGATGGCGGGCTGTGAGCAGGGTTTGCAGCTGCGCATCTCCGGCGATGGCGTTCAGTGCATCCGCGTCCAGTACCAGCCGCGGCGCCGCCGACAGCACCTTGGGCAGCACGGCGCGCACGGCGTCGCCGCCGCCGCAACCGCACACCACTACTTGCCGGGCCAGATCCAGCGCTTCTGGCGCGCGGAACATCAATTCGGGTTGCTGGATATCCGCACTGAGTGCCGGGCTCCCGAGCAAGGCCACATAGACGCGGCCCGCGCCCGCATGCAATGCGGCCCGTGCGGCCAGCAGCGCGGCGCCCGCCATATGGCTGCGCGCGGTGGATTCCCCGCCCAGCACCGCCACGTCGCCGAAGCTGCCTTTGTGGCTCGCATGCGGGGTGCCATGCCTGGGCGCATGCGAAGCCCGGTCGGCGCCCAGCAACCATGCATCCGGTGCAGGTCCGCCGGCGGTCGCTGCGCCGAGGTCGTCAAACCACACCTGGCCCGCGCAGTCGCGGCCGTTCGCGGTGAACAGCCCCGGCTTCAGGGTCAGGAGGCTCAAGGTGAAAACATCCGGCGTCGCAGCCGGTCCAGCGGCGAAAGCACCGGTGTCGGCGTCAAGGCCGGTGGGCAGGTCTACCGCCAGCCGTGGGACGGCGCGCGCTTGCATGCGTGCCAGCCACTCCGGCATCAAGGCGGTGCCCGGCCGGGCCGGGTCCAGCGTCCCACCTATGCCCAGCAGCGCGTCTATGCAGAAATCGAAGCCTTCGGGCGGTTCGGCGGCCATGGGCACGCCGGCGGCCAGGGCCCGTTCGCGCGAGGCTTGGGCGTCGGCCGGCAGGGCTGTTTTACCGGGCGGCAGGCCGGTCCAGGTCAGGGCCACGTGTTTGCCCCAGCGGTGCAGGTGCATCGCCGCCTCGAAACCATCGCCGCCGTTGTTGCCGGGCCCGCAGGCAACCCAGATGCGCCGCGCGTGCGGCGCCAGGGCCAGCGTGAGGCGCGCCACCGCAAGGCCGGCCCGCTGCATCAGCGCATGCGGCGCCAGGCCGGCGGCCGTGAGGCGTTCAAGTTCGCGGGTGGCCGCCACGCTATGAAGCGGCTCGCTGAGGGCGGTGGAAATTTTTCGCATGGCCCGATTGTGCGGCCCAGGCATCAAAAATGCGCGCCGGGCCGGTCTCAAACCAGGCGTGCCACGCCCAGGCCTTCCATGTCGATGTCCGGGTTTTTGCCCGCCATGAGGTCGGCCAGCGCCCGCGCGCTGCCGCAACTGAGCGCCCACCCGCTGGAGCCATGCCCCAGGTTGAGCCAAAGCCCTGGAATGCCGCTATCGCCGATGACAGGGGGGCCATCAGGCAGCATGGGCCGGGCGCCTTTCCACTCCTGCACGCTGGAACCAGTATTGGCGAGCTGGGCCGCGCCGGGAAACCAGTCGTGCAGGACCTTGTAAAGAGTTTGAAGCGAGGCGGCGCGTTTGTTGTCCAGTGAGCCGCCGATTTCGGCGCTGCCGGCCACGCGCACGCGGTTGCCCAGGCGTGAAATCGCCACCTTGTAGCGCTCGTCCATCAGCGCGCTGCGCGGTGCGTTCAGGGGCTCGCGAACCGGCGCGCTGATGGAGTAGCCATAGACCGCGGCCATAGGGATTTTCACACCTAGGGGCTTCAGGAGCTGTGCCGAGGCCAGGCCCGCGCACATCACCACCCGGTCGAAGCCGCGCGGTGTGCTTTCGTTGGCGATGACCAGGCTGGCAGGTTGCGCCTGCTCCAGCCGGGCCACGGTCGTGTTGAACTCAAAATTCACGCCCAGGCGCTGTGCCTCGTTCTTCAGCAGCAGCGCGAACTGCCGGCAGTTCGCCACCTCATCATTGGGCAGGTGCACGGCACCCAGGAAGGGCGTGTCCGGGTTCAGTGCCGGCTCGATCTTGAGAACTTCCTCCGGGCCGATTTCCTTGAAAGCCACGCCCGCGTCGCGCAGCACCGCCAGGCCGGGTTGCACCAGCTTGCTGTCTTTTTCGGAACGCAGCAGCACCATATAACCGGGGCTGCCGTCGTATTCAAGCTGCAGCTCGGCCGTCAGGTGGTGCAGCCTTTCGCGGCTGTAGAAAGCCAGGCGCTGCATGCGCGCGCGGTTGGCCAGGTAGGTCTCCAGCTTGCAGGCGCGAAACCACTGCCACATCCACGCCAGTTCTCCCATCGACAGCGGAAAACCGAGCTTGACGGGGGTGTGGCGGCTGAACAGGTGGCTGAGGACCTTGCCGGGCATGCCGGGCGCGGCCCAGGGCGTCACGTAACCGGGCGCGACCAGGCCGGCGTTGGCAAAGCTGGTTTCCTCGGCCGCCGCGCCGCGCCGCTCGAAAACAGTGACTTCGTGGCCGTCCAGGGCCAGTTCGTAGGCGGTGGTGATGCCGATGATGCCGGCGCCGATGACTGCGATCCTCATGCGAGGGCGCCGTGGCGGCGTGAAGTTGATGCATCGCGTTCAAGGCGGCAAATCATATCGTTCATTGTTCTTTTGGTGAGGCGAGCCGCTAGCCCAATCTGGAAGAGGACGGACCCGGCGGTTGTGGCTATTTTTGTGATGGCTTCGCGAGGGCGGTTTCCACTTGGAGGGCAAGGTCCAGCACCGTGTCGTCATGCAGGGCCGAGTGCCACAGCATCAATCCCACGGGCAACTCGCCGGGTACATGGCAGGGCAGGGATATGGCACAGCCGTCGAGCATGTTAACCACCGAGGTATTGCGCAGCAAAAGGCCGTTTACCCTGAAAAATTCGGTGTCATCGTGGAGCAATCCAGCAATAGGAGGTGCGACGAGAGGCACGGTGGGCGACAGCACGGCGTCAAAACCGGCCAGGCGCGCTTCCATGCGGGCGATCCAGTCCTTGCGCGCCGCCAGCAGGTCAATGTAATCGGCTGCGCTCATGCTGGCGCCGCGCAGTATGCGCAATGCAACACGCGGGTCGTAGCCGGCTTGATGCTCGGCAATGAGCTTGCGGTGCCAGGCATAGCTTTCCGCCGCCGACAGGCCGCCGGTGGCATTGATGGCTGCCAGTTCCGCGATCTCCTCGAGGGCGATTTCTTCGATTTGGGCACCGGCCTGCCGAAGGACCCGCAGGCTGCGCTCAAAGGCCTGTGCCACTGTGCCGTCCAGCGCATCCTGCATCAGCGTGCGCGCCACCGCCAGGCGGCAGGCAGACAGCGGCTTGCTCGCCAGCTTGACCTGGCGCGCCGCCAGCACCTCGTGCACGGTGACGGCATCACGCGCCGTGCGCGTCAGGGCACTCACGGTATCCAGGCTGGTCGACAGGGGCAAGACGCCCGTGGCCGGTACCAGCCGGGCCGTGCTTTTGAAACCGACGATGCCGCACAGTGCCGCGGGAATGCGGATCGAACCGCCGGTGTCCGAGCCCAGGCCCACCAGGGCCGCGCCGGTGGCCACCGACACAGCCGCGCCCGACGACGAGCCGCCCGGAATGCGGGCTGTGGTCGGGTCGGCCGGGTTGGCGGGTGTTCCGTAGTGCGGGTTGATGCCCACGCCGGAGAAAGCGAATTCCACCATGTTGGTGCGCCCCATCAGCACCGCGCCTGCGGCCCGCAAACGGGCTACCGCAGGGCAATCGGCCTGGGCCGGGGCTGCTTGTGCCAGCACTTTGGAGCCGGCGGCGGTCACTTCGCCCGCCACATCGAACAAATCCTTGACGGATACCGGAATCCCGGCCAGCGTAGGCCCGGCGTTGCCGGTCAGGGTGTTTTTTGGGGGGGTCGCCGGGTATTGCGGCGATCCCGGCATGAAAGCGTGGCGGCAGGCCTGGCTTTGCGCGGCCAGGGCGGCCTGGGCCAGGATGTCCTGGGCCTGCAGCTCGCCCGCCTGGACTGCCTGGCGGACGGCATGGAGGTCGCCGGGGAAGGGGGGCTGGCTCATGGGTGGTTGGGAAGCAGGAGAGGAGGGCGGGAGGATGTTATACTCGACAGGCTTTGCGAATGACGATTTTGTCGTTTGCAATGCAAATCGCAAATCAGCCACCCAAGGTGTTGTCCCCGGAAATCTCGAAAAGAGTGCGCCGGGGCGATAGGCGCTGATTTTAGACACAACCTTTTGGAGTACTTTTATGTCGACCACTATGCGCGAAATGCTGGAAGCCGGCGTCCATTTCGGACACCAGACCCGCTTCTGGGACCCCAAGAT
>Ga0102592_1000472_pt1 | contig 67298 bp, 63 predicted proteins | sample AraplaCol_mMF_r2_FD_76861 | JGI IMG/M metagenome (GOLD analysis project Ga0102592, IMG submission 76861) | Arabidopsis root microbial communities from North Carolina, USA - plate scrape MF_Col_mMF_r2 (SPADES assembly) (version 2) | ecosystem: Host-associated > Plants > Roots > Endosphere...
TGCGCCGGTGGCACAGACCACGTCCTACGATCCGCTCAAGAGCTTCAAGCCGATCAGCGTCGTCAGCACCATTCCGCAAACGGTGATCGTCAATCCGTCGCTGTCGATCAATTCGATGGATGAACTGGTGAAGTATGCCAAGGCCAATCCCGGCAAGCTCACCTACGGGTCGAGCGGCGCCGGTGGCCTGATGCATTACTCGGTGGCGCTGTTCGACAGCCGCGTCGGCACCAAGATGACCCATGTGCCGTTCAAGGGCGGCTCGCCCGCCACTGCAGCCGTGGTGGCCGGTGAGGTGAGCCTGTCCTTCACCAATATGACCGACGCGCTGCCGCAGATCGAGGCCAAGACGGTGAAGGCGCTTGCGGTGACCTCCGAGAAGCGGAGCGAGTTCACGCCGAACCTGCCGACCATCGGCGAGACCGTGATTCCCGGCTATGCGGTGGAATCGTGGAACGGCATCATGGCCCCGGCCGCGACGCCGGATGCGGTGATCGCCAAAGTCTCCGATGCGCTGAAGAAGATGGCTGCCGATCCTGAAGTGAAGAAGAACATGGCGGTCGCTGGCGCGTCTGCCGTGTTCACGACGCCGGCCGAGTATTCGGCGCAGATCGGCAAGGAAGTCGAGCAGTGGCGCGCCCTGCTCAAGGAAATCAACGACAAGAAGACCTGATCCGGTCTCATGCGGGCGGCGATCGGTTCGCCGCCCGCCCCTGACTCATCGATGACATGGGGAGTGCGATGAAGACCATCGTCCAGCGCGGCAATACCGACTTCTATTCGGGGCTTCTGCTCTCGGCGATTGCCATCGTCGCCCTGTTTTATATCCGCACGCTGGCGATCGGCACCGTGCTCGACATGGGGCCCGGTTATTTTCCGCTCGGTCTCGCTCTGATCCTTCTCGGGATGGGTCTGGTTCTCATCGTCAAAGGCCTCACCACTGCGGGCATGCCGGCCGGCGTCGTGCATCTGCGGCCGCTATTCTTCATACTGCTGTCATTTGCGGCATTCGGGTTGCTGATCGAACGCGCTGGGCTCGCGATCGCGATTCTCGCACAGGTCGCGATTGCCCATTTCGCATCCCGTGAAAGCACATGGCGTGTCAGCCTCATCACGGGCGTGATCCTCGCCGCCATGTCGTCGATCGTCTTTGTCTGGCTTCTCAAGCTTCCGGTGAATGTGCTGCCATGATGGATGTCTTCTCTGCCCTTGGACATGGCTTCTCGGTCGCTGCGACGCCGCTCAACATTCTGTTCTGCTTTATCGGCGCGATCTGCGGCACGCTGATCGGCGTGCTGCCTGGACTCGGGCCCGTCGCCACCATCTCGCTGCTGCTGCCGGCGACCTATGCGCTCGATCCGGTCGGCGCCATCATCATGCTCGCCGGCATCTATTACGGGGCGCAGTATGGCGGGTCGACCACCGCCATCCTGGTGAACATTCCCGGAGAATCCACCTCGGTTGTCACCGCGATCGACGGTTACAAGATGGCGCTGCAGGGACGCGCGGGCGAAGCGCTGGCCATCGCCGCCATCGGGTCGTTCATCGCCGGTTGCTTCGGCACGGTGGTCATTGCGCTGCTGGGCCCGCCGCTGGCCATGATGGCGCAGAAATTCGCCTCGCCTGACTATTTCTCGCTGATGGTTCTCGGGCTCGTTTCGGCCGTGGTTCTCGCCAATGGCTCCGCTTTCCGCGCCATTGCCATGATCTTCCTCGGCTTGCTGCTGGGCATGGTCGGCATGGACATCAACACCGGCGAAGCGCGGATGACGTTCGGCCTGATCGAGCTCTCCGACGGCATCAACTTCGTTGCTCTCGTGATGGGCTTCTTCGGCGTCGCCGAGGTAATTTCCAATCTCGAGAATGTCAGCCAGCGCATCGTCAATCATACCAAGATCAACAGCATCTGGCCGTCCTTCAAGGTGTTGCGCGGCGCCTGGGGCGCGGTGACCCGTGGCACGGTGCTGGGGACGCTGTTCGGCGTGCTTCCCGGCGGCGGTGCGACCATCGCGTCGTTTTCGTCCTATGCGCTGGAAAAGCGCGTGTCGAAGACTCCGGAACGGTTCGGCAATGGCGCTATCGAGGGCGTGGCCGGTCCGGAATCGGCCAACAACGCGGCCGCGCAGACCTCGTTCGTGCCTTTGCTCACCATGGGCATTCCCACCAGCGCCACCATGGCCCTGCTGGTCGGCGCGCTGACCCTCCATGGAATCGCGCCGGGGCCTACCATCATTTCGCGTCAGCCGGACCTGTTCTGGGGGCTGATCGCCAGCATGTTCATCGGCAATGCGATGCTCGTCATCATCAATCTGCCAATGATCGGCCTGTGGGTCCGGTTGCTCAATGTGCCGTACCGGATCCTCTATCTGGTCATCGCAGTGATCTGCGCCATCGGCGTCTACTCGGTGAACAATTCGAGCTTCGACGTCTACATGACCATCGGCTTCACCGCGCTTGGCTACATCCTGCGCAAGCTCGATGCCGAGCCGGCCCCGCTCCTGATGGGCTTCGTGCTCGGCCCGATGGTGGAGGAGAACTTCCGCCGCAGCCTGATTACCTCGCATGGCGATCCGATGGTGTTCCTGCAGCGGCCGATCAGCCTCGCACTGCTTCTGCTGTCGGCAGCGTTGCTGATCTCCATCGTGATGCCGTCCATCAGCAAGCGTCGACAGGAAGTCTTTCAAGAGTGATGGCGGCGACCTGACGATCGCGCGGATGTAATTAGAACGAGATATGCCATGAACAAGCACGAGCCAGTCCGGTCGGTCGCCGCCAAAGCGGGTGAACGCAATGGCGGGCAGATCCTCATTGCCGCGCTTCGTCGCAACGGCGCCGACCGGATGTTCGGCGTTCCCGGCGAGAGCGCGCTGCCAGTCTTCGATGCGCTTTACGAGCCTGACGCCGGAATCCGCTTCATCGTCTGCCGGCACGAAACGACGGCCTCGCACATGGCCGAAGCCGACGGCAAGATTTCGGGCAGGCCGGGCATCTGCGTCGTCAGCCGTGGTCCCGGCGCCATGCAGGCGGCGCTCGGGCTGCACACCGCCTGGCAGGATTCGACGCCGATGATCCTGATCATCGGGCAGGTGCCGCGCAGCCATCTCGGCCGCGAGGCGTTTCAGGAGATGAATTACGTTCGCACCTTCGATGACATGACCAAATGGGCGGTCGAAATCGACTCGGTCGACCGTATCCCGGAAATGGTGAGCCGTGCGTTCCATGTGGCCATGCAGGGGCGGCCAGGACCGGTCGTGCTGTCGATTCCCGAAGATGTTCTCGGCGCCGTCAGCGATGTTCCCGATGCCGCGCCCGCCACGGTCATTCAGGCTGCGCCGTCAGAGGCGCAGATGGCCGAGATCCATGCTCTGCTGCAGAACGCGCAGCGTCCGCTGGTGGTCGTCGGCAATTGCGGCTGGACATCGGAGGCCGCCGATCAATTCAGGGCCTTCGTCGAGCGCAATGATCTGGCGGTCGTGGCCGGTTTCCGCTCGCAGGATGTGCTCGATAATCGCAGCAGTCAGTATATCGGCGATATCAGCCTTGGCTGCAGCCGGCCTCTGATGGCGCGGGTGAAGACCGCCGATCTGTTGCTGGTGATCGGCGATCGGCTCGGCGATGTCACCACCAATCACTACACGCTCTTCGACGTCCCGACGCCGCAGCAGGTGCTGATCCACGTTTTTCCCGGACCGGAAGAACTCGGTCGCGTCTATGTCCCGACGCTCGGGATTCCCGCGAATTCGGCGCGCTTCGCCGAGGCGCTGGCGAAGCTGGCGCCGCTCGACAGCAAGGCCTGGGTAGGCTGGCGCGCGGAATCGCGACAAGCCTATGTTGATTACCAGGCCCCACGCACCGACGCGCCGCCTTTCGATCTGGCGACGGTGATCGACCATCTGAATACGGAGCTGCCGGACGATGCGATCGTCACCAACGGCGCCGGCAACTACACGATCTGGCTGCACCGCTACTATCGCTACCGCAAGTTGGGGACGCAGATCGCGCCGAAATCCGGCACGATGGGTTATGGTTTGCCAGCAGCGGTCGCGGCCCAGCTGCGTTATCCCGAACGGCGGGTGGTCTGTCTGGCTGGCGACGGCTGCTTCATGATGGCTTCGCAGGATTTCGCCACGCTGGTGCAGCAGCAATTGCCGGTGATCGTCATCATCGTGAACAATGCGATGTATGGCTCGATCCGGATGCATCAGGAATTGCATTTCCCGAACCGGCCCAGCGGCACGGATCTGCTCAATCCCGATTTCGCCGCTTTGGCGCGGTCCTACGGCGCCTACGGGGAGGCCATTGACGCGCATCAGGATTTTCCCGCGGCGTTTGCCCGTGCCGTCGCAGCGAAAGGACCGGCGATCATCGAATTGCGCGTCAATCGCAATCAGCTGACGCCGGATCGGCGCATGTAAGGCATCGAGCCGCCTCTCGTCACCCCCGCCTGAAGGCGCTAAACTGCGCCGCCGGCCACGAGTCGCCGGCGCTGACAGGGATTTCGACGACACATGACCATCCGCCTGCATCGCGGCGATCTGCCGGATCTGAGCCGCTACACCTCGTCGGTGGCGATCGACACCGAGACCATGGGGCTCAATCCGCATCGCGATCGGCTTTGCGTGGTGCAGCTGTCGCCGGGCGATGGCAGCGCCGATGTGGTGCAGATCCCGATGGGGCACACCGATGCGCCGAACCTGAAGAAGCTGCTCGGCGATGCCGGCATCACGAAGATCTTCCATTTCGCCCGCTTCGACCTTGCCGCGCTGTCCAACGCGCTCGGCGTGATGCCGTCGCCGGTCTATTGCACCAAGATCGCCTCGCGCCTGTGCCGCACCTATACGGATCGCCACGGTCTCAAGGATCTGGTCCGCGAAGTGCTGGGCGTCGATCTGTCGAAACAGCAGCAGTCCAGCGACTGGGGCAGCGACACGCTCAGCGATGCGCAACTGGCCTATGCGGCGTCGGATGTGCTGCATCTCCACGCCTTGCGGGAAAAGCTGGATGTGATGCTGGCGCGGGAAGGGCGGACCGACATCGCGCGGGCCTGCTTCGAATTCCTGCCCCACCGGGCCCGGTTGGATCTGTCGGGCTGGGAGGAAGAGGACATTTTCGCCCATTCCTGACGCCGCCTGCGGCACTGTGCCACCGGTCGGCCATTGGCCGATGGCGCTGCCGCGTTTCGGCCAAACTCGTCGTTCTGGGTGCGTGGGGCTGCAAAAGGGCACAATTCAGCGTAGAGTGCCGGCTGAACCCGGATGGCCTGCCAATGCAGGCCCGTTGGAGCGTCGGTGAGTTCGATTCAGGCTGATGGTTACGAAGCGACCATGGAAGCGCGGTTCAGAGCCGCTGCGCGCCACAGCCGCTTCGTGCGTGTGCTCCGGGTCGCGGTTCCGGCCATCGTGCTGCTGTCGATGGCGACCATCGTCGGTATCTCGCTGTTCAACCCGTTCCGTATCCTGACCAAATTGCCGGTCGATATCGGCAATCTCGTCGTGTCCGGCACCAAGATCACCATGGAGACGCCGCATCTGGCCGGTTTCTCGCCGGACGGGCGGCCCTATGAACTCTGGGCCAAGGCGGCGACCCAGGACCTCACGGATCCCGACAATCTCGAATTGTCCATCCTGCGCGCCAAGGTGGTGATGGAGGACAAATCGACGCTGAACCTTGATGCCCGCACCGGCAAGTTTAACTCCAAGACGCAGCTGCTGCACCTGACCAAGGATATCTTCCTGCAGACCAGCACCGGCTACGAAGCGCGGCTGACCGAGGCCATTGTCGATATTTCCAAGGGTACGGTGGATTCCAATCAGCCGGTGGATGTGAAGCTGCTGAACGGCACTTTGCTCGGGCAGCGGATGCGTATTACGGACAATGGTGAAGTGGTGCGATTCGAAGGCGGCGTGTCGATGAATCTGGTGATGGATCAGCCGCCGGTGGACGGGGCGGAGCAGCCGGATGCGGCGCCCCAGCCCGATGTGAAGGCGCCTGCGGAGACCGAGAAGCCGCGCGCCAATGGCGGCAAGCGCGCCCACGCGAAATGAATGTGACCATGGTTTTGAAACGTCTTTTTCCGCGCCATCGCTGGATGGGAGCAGGCCTGTCGGTGCTGGCCGTCGTCGCGATCGGGGAGGCGTCTGCCCAGAGCGCCGTCCAGGGCGTACCGAATGCCATGCAGGGTTTCTCGCAGAATCGCGATCAGCCGATCCAGATCGAAGCGGCGTCGCTCGAAGTGCGTGACAAACAGAAGGAAGCCACCTTCACCGGTGACGTCAAAGTCGTGCAGGGCGACACCACCATGAAGTCGAAATCGTTGGTGGTATTCTATGACGGCGCCAAATCGGCCGATCAGCCGGCCAGTGCGCCCGCCAAAGGCGCGCAGAAGGGGCAGATCAAGGCGGCGCAGCCGGGCCCGGGCGGGTCATCCTCGATCCGCCGGCTGGAAGCGCGCGGCAGCGTGGTGGTGACGCAGAAAGACCAGGTCGTGACCGGCGAGACGGCGGTGTTCGATACCCGCACCAATCTCGTCACCATGTTGGGTGGATCGGGCGGCGTGGTGCTGACCCAGGGCAAGAATGTGCTGAAGGGCGATAAGCTGATCGTCGACATGACCACGGGTACCTCCCGCGTCGAGTCGACGGGCGGCCGTGTTCAGGGCCTTTTCCAGTCGTCAGGCTCCGGTCAGCCGGGCAGCGGGCCGACCTCGATCATCCCCGGCGCAAAAAAATAGTGCAGGTCGGCGCCTTCTCCGCAATGCGCGCCGCCGTTGAATCCTGACCATTAACCCGTTATCGCCATTGTTTGAGTGAACAATCCGGCGTCACTGGACGGATCGTCAAAGGTAAATCGTAGCGCGAATGGTTGATCTCCTCGGCATGTTCCGTCGGCGCGCTCCGAAACGCGGCCCGCAGGGTTTTGCGCGGCAGCCGGTCGATATCACTGCGCTTCAGGACGACATGGGTGGTCTGGTCGGCCAGCCGATGCGCGACGCGCCGCCGATGACACGCGGGGCGCCAGATGTGGCTCCGCCGCAGCCCCTGCAGCAGGCCCGCCGTCCCGACGTGCCGCCACCGCAGGCACCGCGCCAGCGCAGCAATGGCGCCAGCGCGCAGCGCCAAGCGCCGCGATCGGGCTATCTCGCCGTTCACGGGGTGAAGAAGACCTATGGTTCGCGCCAAGTCGTGCGCGGCGTCAGCATCTATGTCCGCCGCGGCGAGGCGGTCGGTCTGCTCGGTCCCAACGGTGCCGGCAAGACCACGGTGTTCTACATGATCACCGGACTGGTCGGCGCCGACAGCGGCGCCATCGAACTCGACGGCCACGACGTCACGAAACTGCCGATGTATCAGCGCGCGCGCCTCGGCATCGGCTATCTGCCGCAGGAAGCGTCGATCTTCCGCGGCCTGACGGTGGAGCAGAACATCCGCGCCGTCCTCGAAGTGATCGAGCCGAGCCGCAAGAAGCGCGAATACGAACTCGACGCGCTGCTGGACGAATTCAACGTCACCAAGCTGCGCAAGTCGCCCTCGATCGCGCTGTCGGGCGGCGAGCGCCGCCGTGTCGAAATTGCGCGCGCACTGGCGACGCGGCCGAACTACATGTTGCTGGACGAACCTTTTGCCGGCATCGATCCCATCGCCGTCGGCGACATTCAGGATCTCGTCCGCCATCTCACCAATCGCGGCATCGGCGTGCTGATCACCGACCATAACGTCCGCGAGACGCTGGGCCTGACGGACCGCGCTTACATCGTCTATGCCGGTGAGATCCTCACGGAAGGAACGCCGGAACAGATCGTCGCGGACCCGGATGTACGGCGTCTTTACCTTGGCGAAGAATTCCGCCTCTAGTCGAAATTTCCCTTTCGTCAAGACGTGTACATCAGGCCGGGAAAGGTCTAAGCAAGAAACGGACCAATTTTCGTCCCGTTTTTCTTGGATCGGTTTTTTGTCGCGATGGCGCTGACGCAGAGACTCGAATTTCGGCAGACCCAGTCGCTGGTGATGACGCCGCAGCTGATGCAGGCGATCAAGCTCCTGCAGCTGTCGAATCTCGACCTCTCCACCTTTGTCGAGGATGAACTCGAGCGCAATCCGCTGCTGGAGCGCGCCAGCGACGGGCCGGAAGCGCCGGTGGCAGGTGAGCCCAGCCCCGAACGGTCCGACTATGAGCGCGCCGACGATTACGCCTCCGCATCCGATGGCGGCGGTGACGGTTCCGACTTCGCCGAGCGCGGCGACAGCAGGTTCGACGCTCCGGCGCCCGAGGACTGGATCAACAATGATCTCGGCTCGCGCAGCGAAATCGAACAGACCTTCGATACCGGCCTCGACAATGTGTTCTCCGAAGAGCCGTCCGAGACGGCCGCGCGCAATGCGCAGGACGCGGCGCCCACGGCCTATACGGAATGGGGCGGCGGTGCGTCGAACGACGACGACTACAATCTTGAGGCTTTCGTTGCGGCGGAAGTGACGCTCGGCGATCATTTGGCGGAGCAGCTGGCGGTGGCGTTCACGTCGCAGGCGCAGCGCATGATGGGACAGTATCTGATCGATCTCGTCGATGAGGCCGGCTATCTGCCCGCCGATCTCGGTGATGTCGGTGACAAGCTCGGCGCATCGTCCGACGATGTCGCGCTCGTGCTGACCACCTTGCAGACATTCGATCCGCCCGGTGTGTGCGCGCGCAATCTCAGTGAATGCCTCGCGATTCAACTCCGCGAACAGGATCGCTACGATCCCGCGATGCAGGCGCTGATCGAGAATCTCGATCTGCTGGCCAAACGCGATGTCGTATCACTCCGCAAACTGTGCGGCGTCGATGATGAGGATCTCACCGACATGATCGGTGAAATTCGCAGGCTTGATCCGAAGCCGGGTTTGAAGTTCGGCGTATCGCGTGCCCAGACGGTGGTGCCGGATGTTTACGTCCGTCCGGGTCCGGACGGCGGCTGGCATGTGGAGCTGAACAGCGACACGTTGCCCCGTGTTCTTGTCAATCAGACTTATTACTCCGAATTGTCGAAGACGATCCGCAAGGACGGCGACAAGTCGTATTTTTCCGATTGCATGCAGAATGCGACATGGCTCGTTCGTGCGCTGGATCAACGCGCGCGTACTATCCTCAAGGTATCGACAGAGATCGTCCGCCAGCAGGACGGCTTCTTCACCCAGGGTGTCGCGCATCTGCGCCCCCTGAATTTGAAGGCTGTTGCCGATGCCATCCAGATGCATGAATCGACCGTGTCGCGCGTCACCGCCAACAAATATATGGCGACCAATCGCGGCATCTTCGAACTGAAATACTTCTTTACCGCGTCGATTGCCTCGGCCGATGGCGGCGAAGCGCATTCGGCGGAAGCGGTGCGACATCATATCAAGCAGTTGATCGATGGTGAAAGCCCGTCAGCTATCCTGTCCGATGACACGATCGTGGAACGCTTGCGCGAAACCGGCATTGATATCGCGCGTCGTACCGTGGCGAAATACCGCGAGGCCATGCGGATTCCGTCGTCGGTGCAGCGCCGTCGTGACAAGCAAAGCATGCTCGGCAATGCTCTCAAGGCGCCCTCCACCCCGTCCGAAAGGACATCTTCTGAGAAGTCACCCGACCGATCCCGCGACACTGCATCAGCTTGATTGCGCTCGCGTGGAAACGGGATACTGTCGGTTCTACTTGGATCGAATCGAGGTATCAGCATGACTCTTCGCATCTCGGGAAAAAGTATCAGTGTTGGCGACGCTCTGCGCGGCCGTGTGTCCGAGCGCACGGATGAAGTGCTCCGCAAATATTTCGACGGCAACTATTCCGGTCACATCACGCTGAGCAAGGACGGCTTCGGTTTCCGCACCGACTGTTCTCTGCATCTCGATTCCGGAGTGACGCTCGAAGCCGAGTCCAATGCGCAGGATGCCTATGTGAGCGCCGACCAGGCGCTGCTGCAGATCGAGAAGCGCCTGCGCCGCTACAAGAGCCGGCTGAAGGATCGGTCTGCGCGCAAGGCGCATGCGGAAGCCGAGCAACTCGCTGAACTCACTGCGCCCACCGTGGATGCGCCGAGCTACATCATCGAAGCGCCCGATCATGAAGACGAAGTGGCGAGCGGTTACGAGCCTGTCATCATCGCGGAATCAACCAAGTCGCTGAAGCGCTTCTCGGTTAGCCAGGCGGTGCAGGAACTCGACTTCACCGGTGCCGCGGTGGTGGTGTTCCAGCACGGCAGTACCGGGCGGGTGAACCTCGTCTACCGCCGCACCGACGGGAATGTGGGCTGGGTCGATCCTCCGGTGATTAAACCGTCCTGACGCCATTGACGCCCCGGCGGGCCATGCATATGGTCCGCCGCCTTTGACGGGTTATACCGGTCGATGGATTTCGCATGGGGGTTTCCGGTGCTAGACTACGTTCCGGCGATAACCGCCGGGCACGTGATCGGTCACCGGGAACGATGTCCACTTACAGTCTTTCTTGACGCTGCCGGTCTTGGTCCAAACTCACCGCGGACGGTCAATTTTCCTCGGAACGGTCAATGACAATTACCGATCTGGTAGCGCCCGAGGCGATCCTCCCGGCGTTGAAAGTTAATAGCAAGAAGCAGGCGTTGCAGGAGCTGGCAGCGCGTGCCTCGGCATTGACCGGACAGAACGAGCGCACGATCTTCGAGGTGCTGCTGCAGCGCGAGAAGCTGGGCACGACGGCGGTTGGTTACGGCGTCGCAATTCCGCATGGCAAGCTGCCGAAGCTCGACAAGCTGTTCGGCCTGTTCGCGCGACTGGAGCGTCCGATCGATTTCGAGGCGATGGATGGCCAGCCGGTCGATCTCGTCTTCCTGCTGCTGGCGCCCGAAGGTGCCGGTGCAGATCACCTGAAGGCCCTGGCGCGCATCGCGCGTCTGCTGCGCGACCAGGATGTCGCCAAGAAGCTGCGCGCTTCACGTGACGCGCAGGCGATCTATTCGGTCCTGGCACTGCCACCTGCGACGGCTGCTTAAGTATAGGTCCAACTGTCATCGCCCGGCATTGCGCGCCAGGACCGGGCGATCCAGTAAACTCTGTCTGTCCAGTGTGTACTGGGTCACCCGGTCAAGCCGGGTGACGACACACTGAGTAGCAAGAACTGACAGCGTTAAGCCGCAAATTCCTTCTCGCCGCGCGAGGCCTGACGACCGCCTGCAAGGCTCGCCAGTTCGGCGACCATTTCCGGATTGCCGTCCACCTGTTGCTCCACGCGCTGCGCTTCGGCTTCCTCGGCGGCAGCTGCGGCGCGCGAGCCGGCAGCCATGCGGAGCGCAGTCTGGATTTCGTTGGCATCAGCGCCGTTCTTCAGCAGCATCAGCGTGATCAGCGCCTTGATGTCGGAATTCATCGCATCGGCACTCTGCTTCATGCGACGAACCGAAGCCGATGTTTCCGGCATGTTTGCATTGGGGCGCAGCTTGGCGACATTGCTGGCGGTGCCATCGACCTGACCGCGCGCGGGATTCGCATGTTCTTCCGCCATCATCACACGTGACGCGGCAGCGAGCTGCAGCGCGTGGTGGATCTCCGGCGATGTGGTGCCGGTCTTGAGGGCGAGGAGGGTGAGGAGGGCTTTGACGTCCGAGTTCATCGCTGCAGTGTTTTGCATTTTTGTGCTCGCTTGTTTGGATGTGGCAGAGTTAGTTGAAACGCGTCCCGAAGAGTTTTTCGAAGAAGGTTGGTTCTGGAGGCTCAGGTATCGGCGCAGCTTCCGCCACGCGGATCGGGGGAGTGCGCCGCGCATGCCGCTTCGCTCGCGGCTTGACGGGCGCAACGCTCGGCTCGGTGACTGCCGGCGCGCTGGCCATGGCGACTTCGCTCGGTGTCGCTTCCGCGAAGGCCGTGATCGTGCCGTCTTCCAGACTGCCGCGGATCACCATGGGCTGAAGGAATTTCGTGTCTTCCGCGACGATCGCGGCAGCGGTGCGAACATCGTGCTGCGCGCCGAGACGTTCGCTCGCCTCCGCGCTCCATTGTTCGAGCGGCAGGCGGTCGGATTTGGTCACGGCAGGCGTGTTGCTGTCGGGCGTCACCAGTGGCGGCACGGTGCCATCGCTGCGGAGCAGGAACGCTGCGGCTGCGGCACAGCCAGGCGCGAAGACGAAAAAAGCGAGACACGCGGCCACGACCGGCCGGCCGTTGAAGCGGCGGCCGCGCGCTGCCGCGACATTGTCATTGGCATGTGTCGTGCTGAAGCCATGCAGCAGGCGCTCGATCTGCACGATGTGAGCCTGGGGCGATCCAACTATCGATTCAGTCATGGTGACCTCGAATCTCGTCATGACCTGACATTCTCAAGTCATGGTGAATGCGTGGTCACCATTCGCTTCGAGCGGCAAAGCGATGCGATCAACCGCGATCGAGGCATCGCAGCGGATATTGGGATTTGATATGATGGGGAGATAAATTTTACGAATGTCGATCGGCGCCAGCGGATCGAATCGATCCCGCAAGGATGCGACGACGATATGCACGGTTGGTTATACTAATACCACGCCGGGACCGGGTGATCACAGTCGCAAAATACGCGGGCCGCGCCCGCGTATCAGCGATTATCGTTCAAGCGTCTCGCGTCAGTGGACGCTAACGGCCTGCAATTCCTGGCTCCACGCATTCGCGATCGCCGTTTCGCGGCTGTCGGTGAGCATGATCGGGGTGCCATCGGCGGCATGCAGCGCGAACAGCTGCAATCCCGGCGCAATCTCCGGCGCCTGCGGAAACAGGCCGGGCACGTCCTCTGAGCGAACCGGCTTCACATAGGCGATCAGACCTTCGCCCAGATGCGCCAGCGCTTCGGTCGTGATGGAAGGATTCTTCACGGCAGCAATTTCGACTTCAGTCATCGTCTCGACTCCTTACAAAGATTCAAGCGGTCGAGTCCGCTACTAGTTCCGTTCTTTTGCATCGCCCTATTGGAAAAGCGGATACCCACTATTCCGGATGATGCAATTATTCGTGCTCATTGATGGCAATTGTCTTAATCACCCGCTCTGGCTCGGGCCTTGCGAGATCGATCGACAACAACCCGTTCTTCAGATCCGCACCCAGCACCAGCATCCCCTCCGCCAGCACGAAAGTGCGCTGGAAGTGGCGCGCGGCGATGCCGCGATGGATGTATTGCCGGGTCTTGTCGTCCTGCTGGCGGCCGCGGATGACGAGCTGGTTTTCCTCGGTGGTGACATCGAGTTGCTCACGGGTAAAGCCGGCAACTGCCAGCGTGATGCGGAGCTTTTCGGGCTGGCCGTTTTCACGGTCGCACCGCTCGATATTGTACGGAGGATAGCCGTCGGCACCTTTGACGACGCGGTCGAGCGCACGCTCGATCTCGTCGAACCCCAAAAGGAACGGACTGGACAACGAAGGAACACGAGACATCGGTACAAAGCCCTCTCGAAGCGACTTTGAGGGGCCCTTACGGCACCCCTGGCCGATCAGCACTGTGCCAACCGGTCTGCCAAGGATATGGGGATCGCCGGGTCCGGTTCAAGCACCCGGCGATTGCAGGGTAAACGGTGTCAACAGCTTGAAAAAGATCAGCTTTCGATCCGGCTGCGACCATCGGCCGAGAACAGGTGCAGCTTGGCCCGTGGCGCCACCGCGCGGATATGGGCACCGATGGCCGGCGCCTCCAGTCCGGGGATGCGGACGATCATCTCCCCCTCGGGCAGTTCGCCCGGCGTGGTGCTGACGGCCGCCTCGCGGCCTGCCCGGGAGCCATAGACATAGGTTTCGGCGCCGACGCGTTCGATAGTGTCCACGGTCAGGTCGAGCGCAATGCCGCCGTCCGGCGCGGCATCGGCGAGCACAAGATCCTCGGGGCGAACACCGAGAATACCGGCGCCGGTGGCTCGGACACTGGCGCTGAGCGCATCGTCGCGCAGCTTGATGAGGTTCATCGGCGGCGCGCCGATGAAGGAGGCGACGAAAGTGGTCTTCGGCTTGCTGTAGATGTCGAGCGGGCTGCCGATCTGCTCCACCACGCCGCCATTCATGACGACGAGGATGTCGGCCAGCGTCATCGCCTCGAGCTGGTCATGGGTCACATAGATCGACGTGGTCTTCAGCCGCCGCTGCAGCTTCCGGATTTCGACGCGCATGGCGACGCGGAGCTTGGCATCGAGATTGGACAGCGGTTCGTCGAACAGAAACACTTTTGGCTGCCGGACGATGGCGCGGCCCATGGCGACGCGCTGGCGCTGGCCGCCGGACAGCTGGCGCGGCTTGCGGTCGAGCATGGTCGCGAGTTCGAGCGTCTGCGCGGCTTCGCGCACGCGCGTATCGATCTCGTCTTTCGCCATACCGCGATTGCGCAGGCCATAGGCCATGTTGTTGTAGACGGTCATGTGCGGATAGAGCGCGTAGTTCTGGAACACCATGGCGATGTCGCGATCGGCGGGCTCCACCTGGTTGACCACACGGCCGCCGATATCGACCTCGCCTGAGGTGACCGTTTCCAGCCCTGCCACCATGCGCAGCAATGTGGACTTGCCGCAGCCGCTCGGGCCGACCAGCACACAGAACTGGCCATCCGGAATCTCGAAGCCAATGCCCTTGATGGCCTCGAAGCCGCCGGGATAGGTTTTTCGCACGTCACGTAGCGTCACGCTGGCCATGTTATTTCTCCGTCTCGACCAGGCCGCGCACGAACAGCCGCTGCATGAAGATCACCACCGCCACCGGTGGCAGCATCGCGAGGATCGCTGTCGCCATCGCGAGCTGCCATTCCGCGAGTTCGTCCGTCGTCGTCAGCATCTTCTTGATGCCGGTGACGATGGTCTGCATGGAATCCTGCGTGGTGATCAGCAGCGGCCACAGATACTGGTTCCAGCCATAGATGAACTGGATCACGAACAGCGCCGCCATGGTCGTCACCGACAGCGGCAACAGCGTATCCTTGAAGAAACGATACGGCCCCGCGCCATCGATGCGCGAGGCTTCCAGCAGCTCGTCGGGGATGGTCATGAAGAACTGCCGGAACAGCAGCGTGCCGGTGGCGGACGCAATCAGCGGCAGGATCAGGCCGGCATAGCTATCGAGCATCTTCAGGTCGGCGATGACCTTGTAGGTGGGATAGATGCGTACCTCGACCGGCAGCATCAGCGTGATGAAGATGATCCAGAACGCCGTCTGGCGGAACGGAAAACGGAAATAGACGACGGCATAGGCGGACAGGATCGAGATCAGGATCTTGCCGAGCGCGATTCCCATCGCCATGACGAAGGAGTTGATCAGCATGTGTCCGACGGGCTCGCGGCTGGCGCGCGATCCGCCGACGAAGATGGCGCGATAATAGTTGTCCCATGTGTGGCTGCCCGGCGTCATCGGCATGTTGCCGTTGACCACGGTGGCGGCGTCATGCGTCGAAGCGATCAGGGCGACATAAACGGGAAAGACGACCAGCAGCACGCCGAGCGTCAGGATCAGATAGGCGACGATGTCGTTCCAGCGGCGGTGCTCGACCATCAGTATTGCACCTTGCGTTCGACATAGCGGAACTGGATCGCCGTCAGCGCGATCACGATGACCATCAGCACGACCGACTGCGCCGCCGAGCCGCCGAGATCGCCGCCGAGGCGGCCGTCGGCATAGACCTTGTAGACCATGGTGGTGGTCGAGCCGGCCGGCCCGCCCCCGGTAACGGCATCGATGATGCCGAATGTGTCGAAGAATACGTAGACGACATTGACGACCAGCAGGAAAAAGGTGGTCGGCGACAGCAGCGGGAAAGTGATGGTCCAGAACCGGCGCAGCGGCCCGGCGCCGTCGATGGCGCCGGCTTCCAGCACGCTGCGCGGGATCGATTGCAGGCCGGCGAGGAAGAACAGGAAATTATAGGCGATCTGCTTCCACACCGCAGCCATCACGATCAGCGCCATGGCGTGGTTGCCGTCGAGCAGCGGATTCCAGTTGAAGCCGAGCACGCGCATCGGCCGCGCCAAGGTGCCGAGGGTCGGGTGAAACATGAAGAGCCACAGCACGCCGGCCACGGCAGGCGCGACGGCATAAGGCCAGATCATCATCACCTTGAAGACGGGGGCGGCTTTGAGGTTCTTGTCGGCCTGGGTCGCGAACAGCAATGCGATGGCAAGGGACAGCGCCGCCACCAGCGACGAGAACACCAGCGTCGTGACCATCGACTTGTAATATTCCGGCTGCGCGAACAGTGCCTGATAGTTTTCCAGCCCGACAAAATCGGAATTCAGGCCGAACGCATCCTCGCGCAGAAACGATTGCCAGACGGCCTGGCTGGCCGGCCAATAAAAGAATACGAGCGTGATGACGAGTTGCGGCAGCAACAGCGCATAAGGCAGCGCCTTGTTGCCGAAGATCGCGGTTTTTTCCATGTGCTGTGCCGTGCCCCCAGCCGCCTCGATCACTCATGTCATCACCCGCGAATGCGGGTGATCCAGTAAACACGGACGCATGTGAAACACACCAGCGTCGCCGTTTACTGGGTCGCCCGGTCAAGCCGGGCGACGACAGATGTGTTACCTCACTGTCTTCTCGAACGTCCGCAGCATCGCATTGCCGCGTGTCACGGCGGCATCCAGTGCCTGCTGTGCCGTCTTCTGCCCGCCGAGCGCCGCCTCGATCTCTTCCGACCAGATGTCGCGGAGCTGCACCATGTTGCCGAAGCGCAGCCCGCGGGAATTCTCGGTCGGCTCCTTGTTGGTCAACTCCTTCAACGGCGTCTCCAGCGTCGGGTTCTTCTCGTAGAAGCCCGATGCCTTCGTCTTCTCGTAAGCCGCCTTGGTGATCGGCAGATAGCCCGACTCCTGATGCAGCCTGGCCTGGCGGTCGGTGTCCGAGAGGAAGGCGAAGAACTTTGCGATGCCCTTGTATTCGTCGGGCTTCTTGCCGCCCATCACCCACAGTGACGCGCCGCCGATGATCGAATTCTGCGGGGCGCCCTTGGTCTCCGGGTAATACGGCATCGGCGCAGAAGTGAAGGCGAATTTCGCCGTGCTCTTGGCGGTGGCGTAGTAGCCCGACGAGGTTAAGAACAGCGGACATTCGCCGGAGCCGAAGCGGGCTTCGCTGGCATTGGCGCGGCCGGAATAGTCGTAGGTCTTGTCCTTCACCAGCTCGGTCAGCGTCTGCAGGTGTTTTACATGCAGCGGCGTGTTGAATTGGAGGACGGTGTCGAAACCGTCGAGCCCGTTCGCCTTGCTGCCGATCGGTACGTTATGCCAGGCGGAGAACTGCTCGATATTGGCCCATGTCGCCCAGGCATTGGAGAAGCCGCAGGTCGCGTAACCCGCACCTTTCAACTTCTTCGCAGCATCGAACACCTCGGGCCATGTCTTCGGAATCTCTGCAATGTTCGCCTTCTTCAGCGCGTCGAGATTGACCCACATCACCATCGACGACGAGTTGAAGGGGAAGGACAGCATCTCGCCCTTCGATGTCGAATAGTAGCCGGTGATCGCCGGCAGATAGGCGTTCGGATCGAACGGCTCGCCCGCATCCTTCATCAGTTGGTAGACCGGCTTGATGGCGCCCTTGGCGCTCATCATGGTCGCGGTGCCGACTTCAAACACCTGCAAGATATGCGGCGCGGTGCCGGCGCGGAATGCGGCAATGCCGGCATTCATCGTATCGGGATAGGCGCCCTTGAAGGTCGGCACCACCTTGTAGTCGCTCTGCGAGGCGTTGAAGTCGGCGGCAAGCTTGTTGACGATGTCATTGTTGCCGCCGGACATCGCGTGCCACCACTGGATCTCGGTTACTGCCTGTGCAGGCGCAGCAAAGGCCAGCGTAGAGGCGAGCAGGGCAGCAAGTGCGAGATGTGGACGATTCATTCAGTGTCTCCCGTTAGCCGTCATCATCGAGAGGCAACCAGGGCGGCTGCAGATGACGTGCGCGCGATTTTGTCGCAGATGCTAGGCGGGAAAGGGCGGGCTTGGAAGCCGCAAAAAGTCTGAGACGGTATGGGGCGGGGCCGTGGATCTTTTGGCCCCGCACCAATGTTGTTACCGCTTGCGCTCGGCGCCGCTCACCGTGCCCTTGGCAACGAGGTCCTTGATCTCATCGGCCGAGTAGCCGAATTCGGTCAGGATCTCGTCGAAGTGCTCGTTGAATTTCGGCGGGACGCGACGCAGGCTCGCCTTGGTGCGGTCGAAACGGACCGGCGACGCAACGCCCTTGTACCAGTCCTTCTCGATGACATCGCCGCGATGCTTGGTGTGCGCATTGGCGAGCGCCTTGTCGATCGACTGCACGGGACCGGCGGGAAGGCCGGCGCCAAGCAGGCGTTCGCACAGCGGTGCGGAGTCGTGCTGCGACAGGATCGCTTCCAGTTCGGCCCGCAACGCATCGCGATTCAACACACGGTCGCGATTGCGCGCGAAACGTTCATCCGTGCCGAGATCGGGCTTGCCGAGTTCGCGGCACAATTTCCGGAAGGTGCCGTCATTGCCGACGCCCATGAAAATGTTGCCGTCGCGCGCCTTGAACACGGCATAGGGCACCAGGTTCGGGTGCTCGTTGCCGGTCAGGGCAGGCGGCTTGCCGCCATTGTAGAAATAGTTCGACGTATGCGGGTGCATGATCGCGAGACCGGTCTCATACAGCGTCGCTTCCACGAACTGGCCGAGGCCGGATTTCGCGCGCTCCTGCAGCGCCATCAGGATGCCGACCGCGGCATAGAGGCCGGTGCACATATCCACCAGCGCCACGCCGATACGCGTCGGGCCGCTTTCCGGCGAGCCGGTGGAGGCCATCAGGCCGACCATCGACTGGATGATGGCGTCATAGCCGGGATGGCCGCCATGCGGACCATCGGCACCGAAGCCCGAGATACGGCAATGGATCAGCTGCGGGAATTTTTCGCGCAAAAAGTCATTGCCGATGCCCCATTTGTCGAGCGTGCCCGGCTTGAAGTTCTCGATCATCACATCGGCGTCTGCGAGCATGCGCATCAGCACGGTGCGGCCGCCCTCGGACGCAAGGTCGAGACCGATGGAGCGCTTGTTGCGGTTGGCACCGACAAAATAGGCCGCATCCTCGTCGTGGAACGGGGGGCCCCAGTCGCGGGTCTCGTCGCCGGCGGGCGGTTCGACCTTGACGATGTCAGCGCCGTGGTCGCCCAGGATCTGCGTGCAGTAGGGGCCACCGAGCACACGCGACAGATCGATCACGCGCAGGCCGGCAATGGCGCCGGGGGCTACGGGTAAGCTCATTCAATCAGCCTTCTCTCTAGTGTCGTTGTTATTATGCCGGAGAGCATCGTGAAGGCTGTCAGAGCTAGCGGGCTTCGGCGCATGCGGCAATGGGTGTCTGCGCGCAGCCGTTATGACCGCAGGGCAAATGCAAAAGGCCCGGCGGGTGCCGGGCCTTTCTTGGTAGCCCGGGTGAAGCGAAGCGTAACCCGGGGACAGCAGAGCCAGTTGAAACGCTGGTCCCCGGATTGCGCTGCGCTCCATCCGGGCTACGGCAGCTTCATTCACAGAATGACCGAGCGCACGTCGATATTCCCGCGCGTGGCATTTGAATACGGGCAGATCTGGTGCGTCTTCTCCACCAGAGCTTCCGCCTCGGCGCGATCGACACCGGGCAGCGAGATCGCCAGTTCGACATCGAGACCAAAGCCGCCTTCGGAGCGCGGGCCGATACCGACGGTGGCGGTGACGGATGTGTCGGCGGGCACCTTCGGGCCGCCCTGCGAACTGACGAACTTCATGGCGCCAATGAAGCAGGCGGCATAGCCGGCTGCGAACAGCTGCTCGGGATTATTGCCTTCACCGCCGGCGCCGCCGAGTTCCTTCGGGGTGACGAGCTTGACGTCGAGCGTGCCGTCGGTGGTGGTGGAGCGGCCGTCGCGGCCGCCGGTTGCCTTGGCGCTGGTCTTGTAGAGAACGTTCACGGACATGGTGGTCTCCTTCAGGCTGTGGCGCTTGCGCGTCGATTGTTGGTGACAGGATGATTGCTCACAATTAGATTGCGCGCAATGTAAAAGGGCGGCCGCGCTATTAAATTGTGCTCAATAGATCGTGATGCGGCTTGGCGGGGCTGGCGACCCGTGGCCAGATGGGTCAGGAGATGATCATGGCGAAGAAACCGGCCCTCGCGAGCCTTCTGCAGCTCGATAACCAGATCTGCTTTGCGGTCTATTCCGCAGGCCATGCCTTCAACCGCGTCTACAAGCAGCTGCTGGAGAGGCTCGGGCTCACCTATCCGCAATATCTGGTGATGCTGGTCCTGTGGGAGCGCGACCACCTGCCGGTGAAGGAGATCGGCGAAAAGCTGTTCCTCGATTCGGGCACGCTGACGCCGCTGCTGAAGCGGCTGGAGACGGCGGGGCTGGTGAAGCGCACGCGCGGCGAAAAGGACGAGCGCACGGTGATCGTGACGCTCACCCCGCGGGGAGAGGCGATGCGGGATCATGCGAAGTCCGTGCCGCAGGGCATTCTCGGCGCATCGGATTGCACGGCGGAAGAACTGGTGGCGATGAAGGACGACATCATCGCGCTGAGGGACCGGCTGAACAAGGCGCTGGGGGAGTAGGCGGCGGCTAGAGGCGCTTCTTTGCGAAGGCGCGGCCGGAATGCGATTTCAGATATTTCTCGAAGGCCAGTGCGCGATGCTTGTCCGGGAACGCGCAGTACCAGACGAGCTGCCATGGCATGAACTTCGACGTATGGGAAGATCGGCCGGTGTTATGCTCGGCGATTCGCTGTCTCAGATCGGCAGTCGCGCCGATATATTCCTGATCGGGGAAGGGAATGCTCCGGAGGATGTAGACGTACCACATGACGGCATTCGCCTGGGATCGTCGAAAGGAGCGGAGAGGGAAGTTCAGAAAAGAAAGAAGCAGAGCTCGACTTCAGTCCGTCTTCGCCCTGCGGGCTTCGCCGGACACCACGCTTCGCCAACTGGCTCTGCGCGGCTGCGCCACGCGTAGCCAGTTGGCGAAGCGTGGTGGAGCCAGGCGGGATCGAACCGCCGACCTCTTGCATGCCATGCAAGCGCTCTCCCAGCTGAGCTATGGCCCCGAAACCTGCGACGCACTGGGTGCGGCGTCGCGGGCAAACCCAAACCACATGTTCGGGCAGATCACAAGTCCTGTTGTCAGGTTCTTGTCACTTAACCTTCTTCATCGTTCGAATGATCGCCGATGATGTCGGTCACGTCGTCGTCGCCTTCGTCTTCGTCGGCGATGAAGGTCGAATCGTCGTCGTCATCATCGACCGAATCGTCGGCTTCGATGTCGTCCTCGGATTCGAGAACGGCGGCCTTCTTGCCGGTGTTCTCTTCGGCATCGGCCTCCTCGAGGGACACCAATTCCTCGTTCTCGTTGGTCTCGTTCTCATCCGTCGCATTCGCGGCCGAGGCGCGCTCTGCAGCGCGGCCGCGGGTCGGCGCAATCGGAGCGATCGGCACCACCTCACCGGTATAAGGCGAAATCACCGGCGTCTTGTTGAGGTCGTAGAACTTCTTGCCCGTGGTTGGGCAAATGCGTTTGGTTCCGAGGTCGGATTTGGCCACGTGCAGGTGTCCTGGGGATTTCTTGAAAAACGGTGCTTCACTTGGCTAGTTGAGACGCGCATGTCAATAGCACTTTGCACGTGAATGACGGGCGCGTGACGCGTCGTGGCCTGTATGCTACGAGCCGCCCTGCGCAAGGGAACAGTATTTTGAGCCATCCAGACACATCCGCCGCTCAGCAGACGCCTCTCACAGCCCGCAAAAGCGGCGCTTTGCGCGGCTCGGCGCGCGTGCCCGGCGACAAGTCGATCTCGCATCGCGCCCTTATCCTCGGCGCGCTGGCGGTGGGCGAAACCCGGATCACCGGCCTGCTGGAAGGCGAGGATGTCCTCAATACCGCCAAAGCCATGCAGGCGCTCGGCGCCAAAGTCGATCGGACCGGTGATTTTGCGTGGAAGGTCAATGGCGTAGGCGTGGCGGGTTTCGCCGAGCCGAAGGCGCCGCTCGATTTCGGCAATGCCGGTACCGGCTCGCGGCTGGTGATGGGCGCCGTCGCCGGCTGTCCGATTACCGTGACCTTCGATGGCGACGCCTCGCTGCGCAGCCGCCCGATGCGCCGCATCGTCGATCCGCTCGAACTGATGGGCGCCAAGGTCATCGCCAGCCAGGAGGGCGGCCGGCTGCCGCTGACCCTGCAGGGCGCCCGCGATCCGCTGCCGATCGTCTACAGGACGCCGGTGGCCTCCGCACAGATCAAGTCTGCCGTGCTGCTGGCCGGCCTGTCGGCCCCCGGTACCACCACGGTGATCGAGACCGAGGCGAGCCGCGACCACACCGAGCTGATGCTCAAGCATTTCGGCGCCGAGATCGTCTCCGAGAAGGAAGGCGCCCATGGCCGCAAGATCACGCTCACCGGTCAGCCGGAGCTGAAGGGCGCCGATGTGGTGGTACCCGCCGATCCGTCCTCCGCGGCTTTTCCGATGGTGGCGGCGCTGATCACGCCGGGCTCGGAGATCGAGCTCACCGATGTCATGACCAATCCGCTCCGTACCGGCCTGTTCACGACCCTGCGTGAAATGGGCGCGGATATCGAGGAAATGGACGTTCGCGGCGATGCCGGCGAGCCGATGGCCAAATTCCGCATCAAGGCGTCGAAGCTCAAGGGTGTCGAAGTGCCGCCCGAGCGCGCACCGTCGATGATCGACGAATACCTGGTGCTGGCTGTGGCTGCGAGTTTCGCTGAAGGCACCACGATCATGCGCGGGTTGCACGAGTTGCGCGTGAAGGAATCCGACCGCCTGGAGGCCACCGCTGCGATGATCCGCGTCAATGGTGTGAAGGTGGAGATCATCGGCGACGACCTCATCGTCCACGGCACCGGCCGTGTCCCCGGCGGCGGCACCGTCTCCACGCATATGGATCACCGCATCGCCATGTCCGCCCTCGTGATGGGTTGTGCCTCCGATGCGCCCGTCACCATCGACGACACGACTTTCATCGCCACCAGCTTCCCCGACTTCATCCCGATGATGCGCCGGCTGGGCGCGGATTTTGCGTAACTGCCATGGCAACAGGCTTCGACCGCGATGCCCTGCTGGACGCCTTCGACGAGATCGGGCGTGCAGCGGTTGCGGCCGGAACGAAGCTTCAGATTGCGGTGTATGGCGGCTCGGCACTGATGCTGGCGAGCAATTTTCGGTTTGCGACCGAAGACGTCGATATCGCTGAGATTGGTGGCGAGTGGCCGGACTGGTTGCGCACGGTTACCGACGAAATTGCGTCACAGCGCGGATGGTCCAGCGACTGGTTGAACGAAGGCGTTGCGTTTCATCTGAGCGCGCTGGCGACTCATGCTGCGGACCATCTCGAATTCGGGACTTTTCCACGCGGCGTCACAGCGGCCGGACTTGTTGTCTCGGTCCCGACGGCTGAGTATCTGTTGGCACTGAAATTGAAGGCGATGCGGGTGACCGACGTTCTGCGCGGCGATACCGAACGCCTCGATATTCTGAATTTGATGGATGTTGTCGGCATCGAAACTGGCGATCAGGCGATCGCATTGCTGGGGAAGTATTTCCCGATCAGCGCTGCCTCGCCGGAGAAGCAAAAGTTTTTGCTGAAGAACATGAGTCGCGAAGGGAGGAGCGATGCGCCCAAATACCCTCGCTGAAGCGGTTGATCGCATTCGATCCGGAACGGCGCAGAGCGTGGCATTGGCCGAATTCGTCGATAGTTTCGATTTGGCGGCCACCAATGTAGATCGTTATGCCAGTCTCGCCGAGGAACCCGAGCTCAGCCGCGATCCGAAACTGGATGCGTTGGCCGGGGCGATTGCAGAATATCTTGCCAAGCAGTATCGGCTCGGTCAGGTACCGAGCTGGGCGTCTGGTCCTTCGCGGCGGCTGGATCAGCCTTGGTTCACCGCGACATCGCCAACGGACGGCATGCGGGAATACCTGACATTCTCCAGCCCGGCTGAATTCGCCTCCCGCAACATCTTTACCGAGGAGCGCCCGCTACGACGCGCACGCTCTGAACTGACCCACGAAAGTTCCACGTCAAAATGATCATCGCCATCGACGGACCCGCCGCATCTGGAAAAGGCACGCTCGGCAAGCGCCTGGCGAAGCACTATGGCTACCGTCATCTCGATACCGGCGTGCTCTATCGCGCGGTCGGCTTTGCGCTGCTGTCGCGCGGGATCGATCTGCACAATGAGATCGAGGCCGTGCATGCCGCCGAGAGCCTAGATCCCGAGCATTTCGGCAATCCGCTGCTGAAAACCCAGGAATCCGGCGATGCTGCCTCGATCGTCTCGGCTTTTCCGCGGGTCCGCGAGGTGCTGCTCAATTTCCAGCGCCATTTCGCCGAGGAACCGCCCGGCGCCGTGCTTGATGGCCGCGACATTGGAACCGTGATCTGTCCGAATGCCGATGTGAAGATCTTCGTAGTGGCGGACCCGGCGGTCCGCGCCCGCCGGCGCACGCTGGAGGCCAAGGGGCGCGGCGAGGCGGCCGACGAGGCGCTCGTCCTGGCCGATATCCTCAAGCGCGACGAGCGCGACCAGAACCGGCCGGTGGCTCCTTTAAAGCCTGCAGAAGATGCATACTTGCTGGATAATTCCAATTTGGATATAGAAGGCGGCGTCCGGGCCGCCATCGACATTGTCGAGGCCGTCCGAGCGGGCCGGCAGCGGGTCTGATCGCGCTCTTCGCGTCGAAGAGGCATCCAGGCGAAACCGCAGCCGTCATTGGAGGAGCGCCCGCTCCCGGTCTCGAGCTGCGATACGCTCTTTTCTGGTTCCGGACATTCAAGCTGAACATACGCATCATTTGCGAAGGCATCCTGCCGGCCCGTTTATGCACCTCCATGCAGAGCGGTCGTCAGAGGTTGCGGACCTTTGACCCTTCGCAAGCGCTGCGCCCCTTAACCCGAACGGCCGGCAAGATACCGCATCTGGAGAACAAATGGCTTCGATTGATTCCTACAATCCCTCGCGCGACGATTTCGCAGCGATGCTCGACGAGTCCTTCTCGGGCGGCAACCTTCAGGAAAGCTCTGTCATCAAGGGCAAAGTGGTTGCGATTGAAAAGGACATGGCCGTCATCGACGTCGGCCTGAAGACCGAAGGCCGCGTGGCGCTGCGTGAATTCGCAGGACCCGGCCGTGATAGCGAATTGAAGGTCGGCGACGAAGTCGAGGTGTTCCTCGACCGGATCGAAAACGCGCTCGGCGAAGCCGTTCTGTCGCGCGACAAGGCCCGCCGTGAAGAAAGCTGGGGCAAGCTCGAGAAGGCGTTCAACGCCAACGAGAAGGTCAACGGCGTTATCTTCAACCAGGTCAAGGGTGGCTTCACCGTCGATCTCGACGGCGCCGTGGCCTTCCTGCCGCGCTCGCAGGTCGACATCCGTCCGATCCGCGACGTTGCTCCGCTGATGAACAACTCGCAGCCGTTCCAGATCCTCAAGATGGACCGTCGCCGCGGCAATATCGTCGTGTCGCGTCGTACCGTTCTCGAAGAGACCCGCGCTGAACAGCGTCAGGAACTCGTCCAGAACCTCGAAGAGGGTCAGGTCATTGACGGCGTCGTCAAGAACATCACCGATTACGGTGCGTTCGTTGATCTCGGCGGCATCGACGGCCTGCTGCATGTCACCGACATCGCATGGCGTCGCGTGAACCACCCGACCGAAGTTCTCACCATCGGTCAGACCGTCAAGGTCAAGATCATCAAGATCAACCACGAGACCCACCGTATCTCGCTCGGCATGAAGCAGCTGCTCGACGATCCGTGGCAGGGCATCGAGGCGAAGTACCCGCTGAACGCTCGCTTCTCGGGTCGCGTCACCAACATCACCGACTACGGCGCATTCGTCGAACTGGAGCCGGGCATCGAAGGCCTGATCCACGTCTCGGAAATGTCGTGGACCAAGAAGAACATGCACCCCGGCAAGATCGTTTCGACCTCGCAGGAAGTCGAAGTGCAGGTGCTCGAGGTCGACAGCGTCAAGCGTCGTATTTCGCTCGGTCTCAAGCAGACCATGCGCAATCCGTGGGAAGTGTTCGTCGAGAAATTCCCGGTCGGTGCGACCGTGGAAGGCGAAGTCAAGAACAAGACCGAATTCGGTCTGTTCCTGGGTCTCGACGGCGACGTGGACGGCATGGTCCATCTCTCGGATCTCGACTGGAAGCAGCCGGGTGAACAGGTCATCGACAACTTCAAGAAGGGTGACATGGTCAAGGCCATCGTCCTCGATGTGGATGTCGAGAAGGAGCGCATCTCGCTCGGCGTCAAGCAGCTCGAAGGCGACCCCTTCGCAGAGCCGGGCGACGTCAAGAAGGGCGCTGTCGTGACCTGCGAAGTGATCGACGTGAAGGACTCGGGTATCGACGTCCAGATCGCCGGCACCGACTTCACGACCTTCATCAAGCGCTCGGAACTCGCGCGTGACCGCAACGACCAGCGCGCCGAGCGTTTCGCCGTCGGCGAGAAGGTCGATGCCCGCGTGATCCAGTTCGACAAGAAGGCCCGCAAGGTCCAGGTGTCGATCAAGGCGCTCGAAGTGGCCGAAGAGAAGGAAGCGATCGCACAGTACGGTTCGTCCGATTCGGGCGCGACCCTGGGCGACATTCTCGGCAAGGCGCTCAAGCAGAGCGGCGACAAGTAAGTTTCGACTTACCTGTGAAACAAATCGGGGCTCCGGCATTGCCGGGGCCCTTTTTGTTTGAAGCTCGGATTGTAGGGCGGATTAGCCGAAGGCGTAATCCGCCGGCCGAATTCATGGCGGGGACTCCGCGGCGGATTACGCTCCGCTCATCCGCCCTACGGTCTCCCACCTTGTTTTCTTCATATTGCCTCGCAATTGAGGTAATCCAGAAACCTCAAAGCAAGGCTGCGCAGATCATGGATGCAGCCCCGCCGCCGTTAGGAGCTCCGCATGTCGCTTGATTCCGATGTGATCGTCGATCGCCGCAGGCTGCGTCGCAAGCTGACATTCTGGCGAACCATTGCGGTGCTCGTGGCGGTGGTCGCGATCGTCGGCGGCGGTATCTACGCCACACGCTCGGGGACGCAGACCTCGTCCGGCGCCATTGCCCGCATCAAGATCGAGGGTCTGATCCAGAGCAACAATGAGCGTATCGAGGCGCTGGAGCGGCTGGAGAAGTCATCCGCTGCCGCGGTCATCGTGCAGATCAATTCACCCGGCGGCACCGTCGCCGGCTCGGAGCAGCTCTACGACGCGCTGGTCCGCCTGAAGGCGAAGAAGCCGATGGTCGTCATGGTCGAGGGCGTCGCCGCCTCCGGCGCCTATATCGCCGCACTCGCCTCGGATCAGATCGTTGCGCGACAGACCTCGATGGTCGGCTCCATCGGCGTGCTGGTGCAGTTTCCCGTGCTCAGCGGCCTGATGAAGACCGTGGGCGTGAAGCTCGAGGAGGTGAAATCCTCGCCGCTGAAGGCTGCGCCGAACGGCGTCGATGAGCCGTCGCCCGAGGCGCGCGCCGCACTCGAAGTCCTGGTGAAGGATAACTACACCTGGTTCCGCGGCCTCGTGCAGAACCGCCGCGCCATGGATGAAGCGCAGATCGAGAAAGTGGCCGACGGCCGCGTTTTCACGGGGCGTCAGGCGGTGGGCCTCAAATTGATCGATCAGATCGGCGACGAGAAAACTGCGGTGGCGTGGCTGGTGTCGGAAAAGAAGATCAAGAGCGATCTGCCCGTGCGGGACTACAAGCTGTCGCCGAAATTCGGTGATCTCACTTTCCTGCGTGCCGCCACGTCGATCACGCTCGATGCAGTCGGTTTGTCCTCCATCGCACGTCAGGTAGAGCAGGGCGGTTTTGCGCAAGCCATCGATGGTATGGGCCTCGACGGGATGCTGGCGCTGTGGCGCCCGGTGTCGCTGAACTGACACTGAATCCAGAAGATGCCGGGCCGCTTGGTCGCAACCCGCTGTTCCGCCCGGTACATGAGCGGCCAAGCGTCTTTTAGAGCAATTGTCACGCACTTTCCGGGCAACTATCAGTCATTTAGCGTCTTGACAGCGCAAGGCTTTTTCACGGAAATGCACCCTCCACTTCAAAGCCCAACGTCTCGATGATCAAATCCGAACTCGTCCAACGCATCGCTGAACACAACCCGCATCTGTATCAGCGGGATGTGGAGAACATCGTGAATGCGATCCTCGACGAAATCGTCGCAGCCCTCGCGCGCGGTGATCGGGTCGAGCTGCGCGGTTTTGGTGCTTTCTCGGTGAAGCATCGTCCGGCGCGTGCGGGCCGCAATCCGCGCACCGGCGAGCATGTCCCGGTCGATCAGAAGAGCGTGCCGTTCTTCAAGACCGGCAAGGAGATGCGTGAGCGTCTGAACCGCGATCCGTCTGCGCCGGAGTCGGCCCAGGCATCGGAAGCCAACGCCTCGTAAGCGGGTTCCGCTCGCGGCGTCGCCCGAGCCTTGTGTCTGCTTCGCCTCGTTGCTGCTTCACTGTTACGTGAGAGATGTCGATGCGCAAATTCCTCACGGCTCTGGTCGTCATTCCCCTCGCGATCCTTTTCATCGTGTTCGCCGTCGCCAACCGCCATCTGGTCACGGTCTCATTCGATCCGTTCAACAGCGCTGATCCCTCCATCGGGGCGACTTTGCCCTTGTTCGTGGTGCTGATCGTGGTCGCCATTCTCGGCGTGATCGCCGGCGGCACCGCCACCTGGATCAGGCAGCGCCACTGGCGCCGCGCTGCACGCCAGCATGAGGCCGATGCACGCCGCGCGCGGGGCGAGCTGGCCGATCTGCGGGCCGAGATGGCCACAGCGCGGGCGGCCTCCCAGAGGCCAGTGCCGGGCCTTCCGATGACAAGCCTGCCAGCGCCCGGATATGTGGCCGGCGAACGAGACAAGGCCGGCGCGACGTTGTAGAACCCGCCCGGTTGCGCGCCATCATTGGCGACTGCTTTACCGTTCACCCATTCTGTCCGCCTGCGGCTTTTGAGAGCATGCCCCTGACCGTCAAGATTTGCGGCCTGTCCACGTCCGAGACGCTCGATGCGGCTCTGGGCGCTGGCGCCGATATGGTCGGCTTCGTGTTCTTCCCGCCGTCGCCGCGCCATGTCTCGCTGGATGTCGCCGAGAAGCTCGGCCGCCAGGCGAAGAAGGCGGTGAAGGTGGCGCTGTCGGTGGATGCCGACGACGCGCTGCTCGCCAACAGCATCGAGGCGCTGCGCCCGCAGATCCTGCAGCTGCATGGCAAGGAAACCGTGGCGCGCATCCGCGACATCAAGCAGAAGTTCGGCCTGCCGGTGATGAAGGCCATTGCCGTCGAAACGGCAGCCGATCTCGCCACGCTGCCTGGCTATGCCGCCGTCTGCGATCGCATCCTGTTCGATGCCAAGGCGCCGAAAGATGCGACGCGCCCGGGAGGCCTCGGCGCAGCCTTCGACTGGCACCTGCTCGAAGGGCTCGATCTGAAGCTGCCCTTCATGGTGTCGGGCGGTTTGAATGCAGAGAACGTCGCCGAGGCCGTGCGGATCACACGCGCCGGCGGCGTCGATATTTCGTCCGGCGTGGAAAGCGCGCCGGGCATCAAGGATCCTGAGATGATCCGCAATTTCATCCGCGCCGCGCGCGCAACGGAAGAACTGGCGACCCGATGACCACTGCCATCCCCAACTCCTATCGAACCGGCCCCGACGAGACCGGCCATTTCGGCATCTTCGGCGGCCGCTTTGTGGCCGAAACGCTGATGCCGCTGATCCTCGACCTGCAGAAGGCCTATGAGGACGCGAAGGCCGATCCCGCCTTCCGCAAGGAGATGGACGGTTACCTCAAGGCCTATGTCGGCCGCCCGTCGCCGCTCTATCTGGCCGAGCGCCTCACCGAGCATCTCGGTGGCGCGAAGATCTACCTGAAGCGCGAAGAGCTCAACCACACCGGTTCGCACAAGGTGAACAACGTGCTCGGCCAGATCATGGTCGCGCGCCGCATGGGCAAGAAGCGCATCATCGCCGAGACCGGCGCCGGCCAGCATGGCGTGGCGACGGCGACACTGTGCGCGCGCTTCGGCCTCGAATGCATTGTCTATATGGGCGCCGTGGACGTCGAGCGTCAGCAGCCCAATGTGATCCGCATGGAAATGCTCGGCGCCAAGGTGGTGCCGGTGCAGGTCGGTGCGCGCACGCTGAAGGACGCCATGAACGAGGCGATGCGCGACTGGGTCACCAATGTACACAACACGTTCTACTGCATCGGCACCGTCGCTGGCCCGCATCCCTATCCGATGATGGTGCGCGACTTCCAGTCGATCATCGGCGACGAGACCAAGGCGCAGATGCAGGAGCTGGAAGGTCGCCTGCCGGACTCACTGATCGCCTGTATCGGCGGCGGCTCCAATGCGATGGGCCTGTTCCATCCGTTCCTCGATGACACCTCGGTCGATATCTACGGCGTCGAAGCCGCGGGCCACGGTCTCACCGGCCTGCATGCGGCGTCGATCGCGGGCGGTCGTCCGGGCGTGCTGCACGGCAACCGCACCTATCTGCTGATGGACGAGGACGGCCAGATCCAGGAAGGCCATTCGATCTCCGCCGGCCTCGACTATCCCGGCATCGGGCCGGAGCATTCCTGGCTGCATTCCATCGGCCGCGTGAAGTATCTGTCCGCGACGGACGAGGAAGCACTGGCGGCATTCCAGCTGTTGTCGAAACTCGAAGGCATCATCCCGGCGCTGGAGCCGGCGCATGCCTTGGCCAAGGTCTCTGAGCTGGCGCCAAAGCTGCCAAAAGATCACCTGATGGTCGTCAACCTCTCCGGCCGCGGCGACAAGGACGTCCCGCAGGTCGGCGATATTCTGAAGGGCCGGACATGATCCGTATTCTTGGAATACAGGGGATTCTTGTTCTTGCCCTGTATGCCGGAATGGTATCACGCGGCCTGGCCGCTTTCGATCAGCGAGGAAATCCAACGGGAGCCTGGTACAGCCGAGACGGGGTCATTCTTGTTCTTACCTGCTTCAGACGCTTAGGGGATTACGACCACAGATGTGGCAGTACAAACGAGCTGAAGGTTCTTCTCGTGAACAACTCGAACCGGGTAAATACCGTGAGTTTCGAATGCCACCGTCTGGATGGAGATGTCTTGAGTCCGCTTGCGAGCCTGGTGGTGAAGTTAGAACCGCTGGCGCACACAGAGTATTCTTTCAAATCTGAGAAAATCGGAACTGCACCGTCAGGCAGCTGCCACCTATCATATCCTTCAAGTAAGAAACCTGAGACGACACCAGGTTGGGTAAAACTGAAATGACCCGTATCGATACCCGTTTCGCCGAACTTGAAGCCGAAGGCCGTTCGGCTTTCGTCACCTTCGTGATGGCCGGTGATCCCGATCTCGCAACCTCGCTCGAAATCGTGAAGGCACTGCCGAAAGCAGGCGCTGATATCATCGAGCTCGGCATGCCCTTCACCGATCCGATGGCCGATGGCCCGTCGATCCAGGCGGCGGGCCTGCGCGCCCTGCAGGCCGGTATGACCCTGCGCAAGACTCTGCAGCTCGTGCGCGACTTCCGCGCCACCGACGACAAGACGCCTATCGTGCTGATGGGCTACTACAATCCGATCTATATCTACGGCGTCGACAAATTCCTGCCCGACGCCAAGGAAGCCGGTGTCGATGGCCTGATCATCGTCGATCTGCCGCCGGAAGAAGACAACGAGCTTTGCATCCCCGCGATGAAGGCCGGCATCAATTTCATCCGCCTCGCGACGCCGACGACGGACGACAAGCGCCTGCCGGCCGTGCTCGCGAATACGTCGGGTTTCGTCTATTACGTCTCCGTCACCGGCATCACCGGCGCGGCGGCGGCCGATGCATCAGTGGTTGGTACCGCAGTGGCGCGCATCAAGCGTCACACCAAGCTGCCGGTCTGCGTCGGCTTCGGCATCCGCACCCCGGAAGCGGCCCAGGCCATCGCCAGCCACGCCAATGGCGCGGTGGTCGGCACGGCACTGATCGATGCGCTGAAGGGCTCGCTGGATGCGGACGGCAAGGCGACAGCCAAGACTGTCTCGGCGGTTGCAGATCTGACTGCAGCACTCGCCGCGGGCGTCCGCGGTGCAAAACAGGCCGCAGAATAAGCCCAATTGGCCCCTAACCGGGCGGAACCGCGGTTGCCGGGCTCGGCCCCAGCCGCCATATGAATACGAACAGCGACGCCCGATCCATGCGACGCGGAGACTGATATGAACTGGCTCACCAATGTCGTCCGTCCCAAGATCCGCAACATTCTGCGGCGCGAGACGCCGGAGAATCTCTGGATCAAATGTCCGGATACCGGCCAGCTGGTGTTCTACAAGGACGTCGAGAGCAACCAGTTCGTCATTCCCGGCTCGAACTATCACATGCGCATGGGTGCCACCGCGCGCCTGAAGTCGGTGTTCGACAACGAGACCTGGTACGACGTGGCATTGCCCGACGTGGTCGCCGATCCGCTGAAATTCCGCGACGAGCGCAAATATGTCGACCGCATCAAGGATGCGCGCACCAAGACCGGCATGGTCGACTCGGTGAAGGTCGGCTACGGCAAGATGGAAGGCATGGGCACCGTGGTGGCCGTGCAGGATTTCGATTTCATGGGCGGCTCGCTCGGCATGGCGGCCGGTGAAGCGCTGGTCCGCGGCCTCGAACTCGCCGTCGAGAAGAAGTCGCCCTTCATCGTGTTTGCGGCCTCCGGCGGCGCGCGCATGCAGGAAGGCATTCTGTCGCTGATGCAGCTGCCGCGCACCACCGTCGGCGTGCAGATGCTGCGTGAGGCAAAACTGCCTTACATCGTCGTGCTCACCAATCCGACCACCGGCGGCGTCACGGCGTCCTATGCGATGCTGGGCGACGTGCAGATCGCCGAGCCCGGCGCGCTGATCGGCTTCGCCGGCGCCCGCGTCATCGAACAGACCATCCGCGAAAAGCTTCCCGAAGGTTTCCAGCGCGCCGAATATCTGCGCGATCACGGCATGGTGGACATGGTCGTGCATCGCCATGACCTGAAGCCGACGCTGGCGCGTCTGTGCCGCCTGCTGACGAAGGCGCCGGCGCAGGAAGCAGCACCGCGCGTGCTGCCCGAGCAGATCGCCGTGGCGCCCGACGCGGTCCCGGCCCCGCAAGCGTGAGCGAGACCGCGCCGACATCATCGCCGCTCGGCGAGATTCTGGCGCGACTTTCGTCGCTGCATCCGAACACCATCGATCTCTCGCTGGAGCGCATGCAGCGCCTGATGGCGCAGCTCGGCAACCCCGAGCGCCGCCTGCCGCCGACCATTCATGTGGCCGGCACCAATGGCAAGGGTTCGACGATTGCGTATCTCCGCGCGATCCTCGAAGCCGCCGGCCTCGGTGTCCACGTCTACACGTCGCCGCATCTCGTCCGCATGAACGAGAGCATCCGTCTCGGCGGCATGCTGATCAGTGATGACGATCTCCGCGATGCCTTCGCCCATGTGGAAGCCATCAATGCCGGCGCGCCGATCACGCTGTTCGAGGCGGAGACGGCGGTGGCGTTCCATATCTTCGCCAGCCATCCCGCCGATGTGCTGTTGCTCGAAGTTGGTCTCGGTGGCCGGCTCGATGCGACCAATGTGATCGAGGCGCCGATCGCCTCCGTCATCACACCTATTGCCATCGATCACACGGATTTTCTGGGCGACACCATCGCGAAGATCGCGATGGAGAAAGCCGGCATCATCAAGCGCCGCGCGCCGGTGATCATCGCCGAGCAATTGCCCGATGTCGCCGCCGTGCTCGAAGGCGAGGCGCGTCGGCAGCATGCGCCGACCCACAGCGCGGGGCAGGAATGGCACATCAGCGTCGAACGCGGCCGCCTGGTCTATCAGGACGATCGCGGCCTGATGGATCTCGCCGCGCCGCGCCTGTTCGGTCGCCATCAGTTCGGCAATGCGGGCCTCGCCATCGCGACGCTCCGTGCAATCCCGCAGTTCAGGTTCGATCCATCCGTCTATGAGCGCGGCGTCGCCGGCGCGGAATGGCCGGCACGGATGCAGCGGCTCACCTCCGGCAAGCTGCTGGCGCTCGCGCCGGATGAGTCTGAACTCTGGCTCGATGGCGGCCACAATGCCGAAGGCGGCCGCGTCATCGCGGAGGCGCTCGGCGATCTCGAGGAGCGCGTCCCGCGGCCCCTCGTCGTGATCGTCGGCATGATGGCCAACAAGGATGCGTCGGGCTTTCTCACGAATTTCGCCGGCCTCACGCGCCACATCATCGCCGTGCCGATCCCGGATCGTGCCGGCGCCATGCCGGTGCAGACCCTCGTCGATGCGGGCCGCGCGCTCGGCATGCGCGTGGAGACGGCCGACAGCGCCGGTGCCGCGCTACAGTCGCTGCGGCGTCTGGCCTATGAAGTGCCGCCGCGCGTGCTGATCTGCGGCTCGCTCTATCTGGCAGGCCATGTGCTTGCGGAAAACGGCACGTTACCTGCATAATAATACCCTCCAGTTCAAAGAGCTCTCGGAGGATTTATGCGTTTCGCTGCTCTCGGCTGTGTCCACGGCAACTATCTCGCCCTCGAAGCCGTTTTTGCTGACATCAAGACGCAGGGCATCACCGACATCGTGAATCTCGGCGACATGGTCTCCGGTCCGCTCGATGCGAACCGCACCGCCGGGATCATGATGGGCATCAACGCCACCTGCGTGCGCGGCAATCACGATCGCTACGTCACCGACTGGACACTGGACGAGATGTATCCGTCGGATCGTCTGGCCCACAGCCAGCTCACGGCGGCGCAGATGGAGTGGCTACGCGCATTGCCGTTCAGCGCGATCTATCGTGACGAGGTCTATTGCGTGCACGCAACGCCCGATAACGACAACACTTACTGGATGGAAGCGGTGACGCCTGAGGGCGTCGTGCATATGGCTGATATTGAGAGCATCGAGGCCAAGGCCGTCGGCATCACGCAATCGCTGATCCTGTGCGCGCACACCCATATCGCGCGATCAGTACGGCTGCGCGATGGCCGCATGATCGTCAATCCCGGCAGCGTCGGCGGCCCCGGCTATCGCGATGTGGTGCCTTGTCCGCACACGCTTGAAGTCGGCACGCCGGATGCGTGCTACGCGATCATCGAGAAGCGGGAGCGCCGCTGGGACGTGACGTTTCGTCAGGTGCCGTATGATCACGAAGCCATGGCGGCGCTGGCGCGGAAGAACGAGAGTCTGGCCTGGGCCAGTGCGCTGGCGACGGGGTGGATCAGGTAAGTTTCGTCTCGCTCTCACTGTCGTTGTCCGGCTTGACCGGGCAATCCAGTACACACCGCCGCGGCTGAGTTTACTGGGTCACCCGGTCAAGCCGGGTGACGACAAGTGGTTGTTCGAATCGCGCAAACAAAAACGGCCGGTGATCCAATCACCGGCCGTTCCGCAAACTCGCATCATCCGCGGCTTACACCGCTGACGAAATCCACTGCTGCAGCTTCGCCTTCGGCGCGGCGCCGACCTGGCGGGAGGCCATTTCGCCGCCCTTGAAAATCATCAGCGTCGGGATCGACATCACGCCATACTTCGACGCAGTCTTCGGGTTCTCGTCGACATTCAGCTTCACGATCGTGACCTTCTCGCCCATGGCGGCGGAGATCTCATCGAGGGCCGGCGCGATCATGCGGCAGGGGCCGCACCATTCGGCCCAGAAATCGACGACCACCGGGCCCGGCGCGCCGAGCACCGCGGTTTCGAAATCGGCGTCTGAAACCTTGCCAACACCCATGGTTCTGTCCTCGTTCTTCCAATGAAAGGCGCGAGCGGGAATCGCGCGCCAAAATGATGCATCCAACCTATGAACGCCCCCTTGCCGGGTCAAGGCGTGCTCACGCAGCGATGATGGCGGCCAGCTCCGCGTCCAGCGCGGCGCTGGAAATCTCCATCATCTCAATGGTTTCCGTCCAGAGCAGGGCAGCCCGCACCGGCCGGTCGGGATATAGCTTGGCCAGCACCCCGCGATACAGCGCCAGCTGCCGGATATAGGCTTTTGGCGCTGCCACCAGCTTGCGCGGCGGGTTGTGGTTGGTTTTGTAGTCGACGATCCGGATCTCGGTGGGCGTCACCACCAGCCGGTCGATCTGGCCGGAAACGAGGAAAGTCGAGCCATCCAGCCGCGTCAGGCGGCCGGCTACGGCGACCTCCGCCCGGCTGCCCGGCGCAAACAGCATCGCCAGCCCCGGTTCGCCCAGCAGAGTCAGCACTTGTTTCGCCAGCGTACCGCGCTCGACTTCGGTCCATGTGCTCGCGTTGCGGGCGAGGAAACCCATCGCCGTATCGCGGCGCTTGTCGGCGGCGATCTCGGGCAGCGATTGCAGCAGGCGATGCACGAGATTGCCGCGCTGAAGGGCCATCTTCCGCTGCCGCTCGGATTCGGCGGTCAGGCCGGTGAAGCGGTCATCGTCTTCGGCGTCCGATGGTCGCAACAAGCTTTCGCGTCGCGGCTGGTCGCCCACCTTCTTCTGCAGCCACCCTGGCAGTTCGATGGGGGCAGCCGCCGCGACAGTCGCCGCAGCGCTCAGCGCGGGCGTCGGTTCGCCCGGCTTGGTGTAGCGCTTCACCGTGCCGTCCGGCGGCGGCACCTGCTGCATATGCAGGCCGGAATTCTCCAGCCCCTTCTGGATCAGGTCATACCAGGAGTGCTCGCGCACCGCGTTGCGATTGCCGGGCATGCAGCCGCCGACGATCAGCCGGTCCGCCGCGCGCGTCATCGCCACATAGAGCAGCCGGCGATATTCATCCTCGGTATCCTGGATCATCGCGGCACGGGCCAATGCCACGGCTTCCGGATCATCGCTCTTCTTGCCGGCCCACACCACCACGCCGGACGGCCCCGGCGCCGCATTGCCCTGCGGCACATGGATCAGGTTCATGCGCTGCGAATCCGACGGCGACGACGTGGTATCGATCATGAACACCACAGGCGCCTCGAGGCCCTTGGCGCCATGCACGGTCATCACCCGCACCTCGTCGCGCGTGATCTCCATGTCGCGCTTCACCTCGGTATCCGCCGCACGCAGCCAGGCGACAAAGCCCTGCAACGAAGCCGGTGCCTTGCGCTCATAGCCGAGCGCGAGTTCGAGGAATTCGTCGAGCGCATCATTGGCCTCGAAGCCGAGCCGGCGCAGGATGCGCGCCCGTCCGCCGTCGCCGCCGAGCAGCCACGCATAGAAGGCAAACGGCGTTTCGCTGGCAAAGCGCTTTTCGCAGGCGATCAGCCGCGCCAGCGCCGCGTTCAGCTTCGCATCGCCTGCGGCCTTCTCGCCGAGCGCATCGCGCAGCGATCCATTGCGTTCCCACGCGATCCTGTAGAGATCATCGTCATCCAGCCCGAACAGTGGGCTCTTCAGCACGGTCGCCAGCGCCAGGTCATCCTGCGGCAGCAGCAGCGCATCCGCGAGATTCATCAGGTCGATGATGGCGATATGCTCGGTCAGCTTCAGCCGGTCGGCGCCCGCCACGGGCACGCCCGCATGTTTCAGTGCCTGGATGATCGCATCGAAAGCCGAGCCGCGCCGCCGCACCAGGATCAGCATGTCGCCGTAGGAGAGGCGCCGCCGCTTGCCGAGCGGCCCTGTCTCGGTCTTCGCGGCAATCAGCGCCTTGATCTCGGCCTGCACCCGCCGCGCCAGCTTCACTTCAGGGCTGGTCTCGGAGCGCTTGTCGAATGGCGCGTCCCAGCCTTCGATGCTCGGGCGCTCGTCGGGCTGCTCCAGCTCCCACAGGTCGATCAGGCTCGGCCCGGCATCGTCCAGCGATTCGTGCTGCGGATAGGCGCTCTCATTGTGAATGCTGCGATAGATCGCCTCGTCGCGGAACACGTGATCGACCGATTGCAGGATCGCGGCACCCGTGCGGAACGAATAGGTGAAGGCAACCGGATCGAATTTCAATCCGGCCTTCTGGAAGCGCGTCTGCAACCCGCGCCGCCGCTCGTCGAATTCGCGCGGTGCCGCGCCCTGGAACGAGAAGATCGATTGTTTCTCGTCGCCCACCGCAAAGATGGTGCGCTTGACGCCGTCGCGCGCGCCTTCGCCTGAGGTGAATTCCGCGATCAGATGCGTGAGGATGTCCCACTGCCGCGGGCTGGTGTCCTGCGCCTCGTCGATCAGCACATGGTCGACGCCGCGGTCGAGCTTGTAATGCACCCAGCTCGCCGCGCCGGATTCCAGCAGCGCCAGCGTCTGGTCGATCAGGTCGTCGTAATCCAGCAGCCCGCGCTCGATCTTCTCGCGGCGATAATTCTCGGCCACCTGGCTCGCGATCACCAGCAGCGATTCCGTGCGCTCGCGCATGGCGACACCGCGTCGGCGATCCAGCAGCGGAATGATGCGATCACCCTCGCGCTGCAAGGTTGCGACAATGCCGGGATGGCCATCGACGATTTTCTTCGTCGCCAGCGATTTCCGTAAGGACTGCTCCTTGGTCAGGAACAGTTCGAGATATTTCTCCACCTGCTCGGTGCCGGAGAGAACGAGCGCATCACGCAGCCGCGTGGCCTGATCGCCATCGGTCTTGCTGCCTGTCGCCAGGATCTCGGCGGTCGCGATCCATTCCTTGCGCGGCAGATGCGGTCCATCGACGATCTCGTCCTCGATCGCCTCGCGCGTATCGGTCGGCGACACGCCGAGCGTGGCGCAGAGCTGCGCCATCGCGATTTCGGTGGAGCCCGCCCGTGCGATCCAGGCCAGGAACTGATCGCGGCTGAGGCTCGCCTCGCGCACCACATCGCGGAACGTGACATCGGCCGCCGAGGTCATCGCAATGGTCAGCGCGCGGCCCTCGGCGCTGTCCGGGGCCGCCGCGGCCTGCAGCAGCACCGCCAGCGACGCGCGCTCCATCATCTCGTTCTGGTCGCGGTCATCCAGCACGCTGAAGCGGGCAGGGACGTTGGCCTCGAACGGAAATTGTTGCAGCAGCCGTGTGCACAGCGCGTGAATGGTCTGCACCTTCAGCCCGCCCGGCGTTTCCAATGCGCTGGCGAACAGTTCGCGCGCGCGTGCGCGCAGGCGGCGATCCGGATTGGCGACGCCGGCAAGCCTGATTTCGGCGTCGAGGGCATCATCGTCCAGCGTCACCCAGTGGCCGAGCCGGGTAAAGACACGCTCGGCCATATTCGCGGCGGCCGCCTTGGTGAAGGTGACGCAGAGGATTTTCTCCGGCGGCACGTCATTGAGCAGCAGGCGGATGACGCGATTGACCAGCACATAAGTCTTGCCCGAGCCCGCATTGGCCGAGACGAACACCGAGGATGTCGGGTCCGATGCCAGCTTCTGCTTCGCCGTGGCGGCGTCGGGAATGATGCGCGGGCCGCTCATGACTCGCCTCCCGCGCCGCCATTGGCGGACCATTCCTTGATGCGCGCGAGATCGTCATAGGCGCCGTAGCGGTTCGACCACATGGACAGCGCAAGTGACGTATAGCCGGTGGCCTCGTCCTCGAATTTGCGGATCAGCGCTTCCAGTTTGGCGCGCGCCTCGATGGCGGCGTCATCGGGATGCTGCGCCTCGTCCTTGCGCTCGATGCGCAGTTCCAGCGGTCGCTCCTCGCCCGGCGGATTGTTGCCGCTGAGCCGGACATAAGTGAGATCACTCACCGATGCGCCCGCTGCAATGCCGGGAAAGCCGCCCTCGCGCAGGATCGCGGCCTCCAGCGTCAGTTGGGGCGACAGGCCCATGCGCACCTGCTTGCCCGTTGGCGGATTGCCGGTCTTGTAGTCGAGCAGGGCGAAAGTGCGATCGGTGCGATGCTCGATGCGGTCGGCGCGCGCAGACAGGTGGAAGACGCGACCATGGTCGAGCGGGATGGCGATCTCGCCGCGCACCTCCGCATCGATGCTCGCGACATTGAGGCGCCGATCGATTTCCCAATTGGCGAACCAGGATGCGATGCGCAGGAAGCGCGGCCACCACAGCGCCTGCGCTTCCGGCCGGTTCATCAGCGGCGCGAAGCGTTCCTTGCCGATGGCGCGCAAAGCGGCGGCAGGATCGTCGGGCAGCGTCTTGCTGAATGCCAGCGTGAAATCGCCGATGGCATTATGGATCGCCGAGCCGCGATCGGCTGCCGAGAGCGGCATGTCCACGGGATCGAGCGGCGTGAGCCGGAGGATATATTTCGCATAGATCGAATAGGGATCGCGCAGCCAGTCCTCGATGGCCGTCACGGAGAGCCGCAGCGGGCGGGACTCGCGCGGCGGCTTCGGCTCCGGCTGCGAGATCGGCGTCACCTCGTCGGGTTGATCCAGCGTCTCGGCATAGGTGACATATTTTTCGCCGGCCTTGATCGCCGCTTTCCAGCGCGCTTCGCCGGCCACGGCTTCCATGCGATGCAGGAAGCGCGAAGCCACCGCCGGCGCGCCGCCGACCTTTGCCGCATGACTGAGGATCACCTCGTCATGGCCAAGCAATTGCACGAAGTCATGGGCGGTAAGGCCGATGCGGCGCTCGGGCAGATCGAGGCCGAGCTGGTTGCGCATCGGGCGGCTGAGCCAGGGATCGGTGCGCGGCGACGGCGGCCAGATGCCTTCGACGAGACCGCCGAGAATGACGCGATCCGATTGCGTGAGACGTGCTTCGAGCTGGCCATAGATGCGAAGCTTCGCGTCGGCGACTTCCGGCCTGCGCACGATGCGATCGGCGAATCCGGTCTGGAACACGTCGGGATAGTCGCGGAGCTGCAGCATCAGGCCGGAGAGAACAAGGCGATCGTCGCTGCCATCCTCCGGCGTCTCCATCACGAGCAGATCGTCGAATGCGCCGGTCAGCGCATTGCCGCCATGGCGTGCGGCCAGGGCGATCGCGCCGCCCTTGTCGTCCGTGGACAGCAGCTCGATCGCCTTGCGATGCTGTTGTGCGACGAGTGAAAAATCGATCGGCCGGTGCGGGTGAATGCTTTCCAGCGGCGCCAGCGCCTTCTGCAGTTCCGAGATCAGGTCGTCGACACGATCCAGCTTCTCCCCCGAGAGCCTTGCGCGAGCGTCGCCCCGATGCAGCTTGCCGAACTCCTCGCGAAAACGCGCGAAGTCCTGCTTGAGCCCCTTGGTCCCCGGCGTCGGCCGCGTGCCGCGCAGCAGCGCGAGCTCCAGCGTCTCGATGGCGTCGGTCCATCCATGTGCCGGAGCGCCGAGGCGAAACAGCGGATGCTTCAGCAATGCGAGTAACGTCGCCGGCTCCAGTTGCTCGGCGGCGGCTTCAGCGACGAGCCGTGCAAAGATGCCGGCGGATGTTTCGGTCAGTGCATCGCCGCCGGAATCGTCGAACAGCAGATTCCAGCGTCCGAGCGCCGCCATCACGCGCCGCGCCAGCGCGCGATCGGGCGTCACCAGGGCGGCGGATTTCTTCTGCTCATGCGCCTCGCGCATCGCAATCGCGATGGCGAGCGCTTCCATTTCCGGATTGGCCGCAGCGATGACGGAGAGGTTTGTCATGCCAGCGGCGATCTTCGCTTCGACGTCAGGTTCGCTCAGCCGCTTGTGCCACTGCGCGGTCGCATTGGACGGCCGCATCGCTTCCGACGCCAGCAATTCACGGCCATGCGGGGATGACGTGCCGAGAATGGTCACATCGCTGCGGTTGATCGCAAAGCGTTCCAGCAGCGCATGCAGCGCGTATTGCGGATGGTTCGATGCCGAGGCCTCGACGAAGCCGAGCACGTCGCGGCTGCCGCCGATCAGCTTCCACGAGGCTTCATCGAGATCGGTATCGAGCCCCGGCAGCACCACGGCGCCTTGCGCAAGCTGCGCCACCGCATGCAGGAATTTCGCGGTGGTCGGCATCGAGCCGGTCGAACCCGCAGCGATGATCGGGCCGCCGGTATGCGCCTTCAACCGCGCGGCTTCCGCATCGATCAGCAGATCGCGCCGGACAGCGGGTTCGATGCGCTGGTGGCTGGCCAGTTCGGCCGGCCAGTAGTCGCGCGCGATCTTGAGGAAATCCAGCGTCAGCTGCCAGTATTTGTCATGCGCATCGGGCACCAGCGCGTCGAGATCGGACCACGGCACCTGCCGGGTCGCCATGTCGTCCATCAGCCGCGCGAGATCGTCGCCGAGTGCGAGCATGGAGGCGGGGCCGCCAGCCACCAGCGGCGCCTGGGCGGGATTGTCGGGCTTGATACGCTTGGCCCAGAAATCGATCAGCCGTGCCAGCAGCAGCCGGCGCTGCAGTCCGTCGAGCGCAGGCGACACGTCGGGGAGATCGAGCGCATCGGGTGCGGCGGCATGGGCGAAAGCGAGTTCTTCCTCATCGACGTCGCCGAGCGGCACGATGCGCGGCAGCAGCACCGCATCGCCGCCGAGCACGTCGAGAAACACTTCCTGCGCCATGCGCCCGGCGCGCCGTGTCGGCAGATACAGCGTGACGGTGGCGAGCTTTGCGCGATCCGTGCGTGCCTCGAAGCCGGGCACGAGATCGCCATCCACGAGCGCCGTGATCAGCGTGCGCAGGAATGGCGCCGAGGATGGAATGGTGAAAACGCGCATGACGGGCCCGATTCGAGAACGGGCGCATCATGGCATGATGAGGGAGGCGACGGGAGTCGCGTTACGCCACGCTCGCCAGGAACGCGTCTTCCGCGGCGCGCACCGCGTCCGGCGTGCCGACATGCATCCACACGCCGTCCATGCGCAGGCCGTACAGCCGCTCCGCCTCATTGGCGCGGTCGAACAGTTTGGTCAGCGCAAATTCGCCGTCCGGTGCATCCGCAAAGATCGCCGGCGAGATGATGGCGACGCCGGCATAGACGAAGGGGACCACCTGGTTTTCCTTGCGACGGCGCAGCGTGCCGTCGGTGCGCATCTCGTAGTCGCCCTTGCCGCTGTAGCCGATGCTGTTCGCGGTCGGCGCCATCAGTAGCAGGATGTCCATTTTCGCCGGATCGAAATTTTCCGCGAGGCGATCGAGATTCGGGCGCACGCCGTCGATCCACATGGTGTCGGCATTGACATGATAGAATGGTGCATCGCCGAGCAGCGGCAGCGCCTTCACCACGCCGCCTCCGGTGCCGAGCACCAGGTCGCGCTCGTCCGAAATCGTGATCTTCGGCTGACTGCGCGACTTCACATGATTGATGATCTGGTCCGGCAGGTAATGCACATTGACCACGGCCTCATCAACATCCGCGGCAGCGAGTTTGTCCAGCACGTGGTCGAGCAGCGGCTGCCCGGCGACAGGTACCAGCGGTTTCGGCATGGTCTCCGTGAGCGGGCGCATGCGCAGCCCGAGGCCGGCAGCGAGAACCATGGCTTTGGTGGGTTTTACGGACATGACGATACGTCTCGACGAACGATTCTGATGTGTTGCGAAAGTGTAGCACAGCGGGCGATGCCGCGCATAAATTGATCGAAAAATAAGGGGGCGATATGACGGCGATGCGACATCACATCGCGCTCACGCCTCGGTGTCTTCGGCATCCGGCCGCCGCGAAGCTTTTTTCCGCTTCTCGCCTTGTTTGAGAAAATTGACACCGATCTGGTCGCCATTCACCCAGGCGAGTTCGCAGCGGCGATAGGCGAGACCGGTGGAGGACAGCAGCAAGAAGAATTCCTTCAGGTTGAGACCTTCCACCGTCGTCGCGACGGTTAGCTTCGCACCAGTTTCGGAAACGTCTTCGAGCGTGCAGCTGCGGCGCCAGGTGCCATCGATGCCCATCATGACAGCGGGAAAGCCGCGCTCGAAAACGACTCGATAATCTCCACGCCGTTCTGAAGGATGCATGATCGATTCTCGCGCAGGTCCAGGCGCTCGGCATGCGGGGCTGGCCGATCTCGAATCTAGAATCGCAGGGCTAAGAGAGCGTTAAGGATTGCTGCGGCCCAAAGCTCCGTCCCTCATGGTGAGGAGCGCGCTCTTGCGCGCGTCGAACCATGAATTGGCCCGGCTCCTCAGGATGAGGGCGGAGTTACTTCGGCGCCGGTACATATCTCTCGTACCAGTCGCGGAACGCCGCCAGCCGCGGATGTGCGAGCGAGCGAGTGAGATAGGTCCAGATCCGCGGCTGGTGCTTGAGATAATGCGGCTTGCCATCGCGGCGATTGAGGCGCGCGAACGTGCCGAGCAGTCGCGTGTTTCGCTGTGCGGACATGATGGCATAGATTTCCGCGAACGCCGCCGGATCGAAATTGGGCTCCGCGGCCAGCCGCGCCTTGATGTAGCGCGTGAGCATCGCAAGCTCGATCTGCTCGGGCACATCGATACGCGCATCCTGCAGCAGCGACACCACGTCATAGGCCGCAGAGCCGAGCACCGTGTCCTGGAAATCGATTACGCCAACCTGGTTGATGCCCTCGCGTGCGGGCAGCCAGATCATGTTCGGCGAATGGAAGTCGCGCAGCACCCAGGTGCGCGGCGCCGCCTCGATGGACTCCAGCAATTCGCGCCACATGGCGAAGAACTCCGCCTGCAGCACCTCGCCGGGCTCAGCATCGCGGTCCGGCAGATACCATTCCGGCATTAGGCCGACTTCGATCAGCAAGGCCTCGGTATCGAAAACCGGGATCGCATAATCCTGATGCGGCAGCAGCGGCAGCGTGTCCGGCAGCGCCTTGCCGTGCAGCATGGCCAGCATGTCGGTGGCCGCCTGATAGCGCTCCACCATCGGCGCCGGGGGCGATCCCTCGATCACGCCTTCGGTGCCAAAATCCTCGGTGATCAGGAAGCCAGCGTCGAGATCGGCATGATGGATTGCCGGTGCCGAAATTCCCTGCGCGCGAAGACCATTGGCAATGGCGACGAAGGGTTTTACGTCCTCGGCCAGATGCACCGCGGCGCTGTAGGACTTGCCGCCATAGACAGGCGCGCCATCCGGGCGCTTCGGGGCGTTCATCAGGATGAAGACGCCGTCGTCGCGGATCAGCCGCGCATAGGAACGCGTCGACGCATCTCCGGCCATGCGTTTCCGGCCGGCATCGAGATAGCCGGCTTCGTCGAGAAATTCGCGCAGGGTCTGCAGCCGCTGCACCACGGCGGCGGCCTTGCCATGCCCGGTGATCTCCGCTGCCCGCGCCAGCGAGCCGAGCGCCGGGCGATGGGTGAGCGTGATCTCGATGCGGTCTGCAGGCAGGTCGCCCTCGGCGCGCTCCGGCCATTCGATCAGCGCCACGGTGCCTTCCGGCAGCGGCGAGAGGCCGATCTCCTCCATCTCGCCGGGCTCGGTGATCCGGTAGAGATCCGCATGCACCAGCGGGAAGGATGGCAGGTCGTAGCTCTGCGCCAGCGTGAAGGTCGGGCTCGGCACTTCGAGGTCATCGTCGCCGGCGAGATAGCGGATCATCGCGCGGGCGGCGGAGGTCTTCCCGGCACCGAGATCGCCGGAGAGCGTGATGACATCGCCGGCGCTGATCAGCAGCGCAAGGTCGGCCATCAGTGCGGCCGTGGCGTCCTCATTGGGCAGTGCAAGGGAGAAGGTTTTTTGCTCCGTCATGCGCGGGTTTGTCCCGCGTATCCAAGTCTTTGGCAACAGTCGGCGAAGACGTGGCTGGTCGGGTCGAGCCCGGCCATGATGAGAGAAAGGGCTGCCGCGGCGCTCATTCGGCAGCGTTACGATGGGCGGTTTGGTCCAAAGGGAAATCGCAGCTCACTGTGGTGCCCCTCCCGACGGTCGAATCGATGCGGACCTTGCCGCCATGCAGCTCGACGAAGGAGCGCACGAGGGACAGGCCGAGCCCGGCACCGCGATGGCGCGAGCCATTGGCGTGGCTCTCGAACCAGTCAAAAATCTTGTCCTGCTTGTCGGCAGGAATGCCGGGGCCGCGATCGGTCACCGAGAAGGTGATCATGTGGTCCGTACGCGCCGCCCGCAGTGTCACTGCAGAGTCATGCGGCGCGAAGCCGACCGCATTGGCGAGCAGGTTATACAGCACCTGCACCACGCGGCTTTCGTCGCCGATGAAGCTGCCGATATCGCTGGCCACATCGATCTGCAGAGCGATGCGGTCGCGCGCCAGGCGATCCTGCACGCCTTCGGCGGCGGCATCGATGATGGCGCGGATGTCGATCGGCCCGAGATTCAGCGACATGGCGCCGGCATCGATGGTGGCGAGATCCAGGATGTTGTTGATGATCGCCAGCAGCGCCGAGGTCGATGTGGTGATGTAGTCGAGATACTCGGCCTGCTTGGTCAGCAGCGGGCCGGTGGAGGAATCGCTCAGCAGATGCGCGAAGCCGATGATGGTGGTCAGCGGCGAGCGCAGCTCGTAGGAGACGTGGTGGACGAAATCCACCTTCATCTGGTCTGCCGCCTCGAGCGCCTCGTTGCGTTCGCGCAGCGCCCGCTCGACATTCTCGGCGTCCGAAATGTCCTGGAAGGTGAGCATGGTCGCGCCATCGGGCAGCGGCATGCTCATGCAGGCCAGCACGCTGCCGTCCTTGCGTTCCATCTTCAGCGGCACCGGCGCGCGGTTGTCGATGGAGGTGATGGCGCCGCGAATGGTCTGCCAGACGGCCGGCTCGTCGAACAGCGGCCGGCACCAGGTCTCGACCATCTCGATATGCGGCTGCTGCGCCAGCGCCTCGTCGGAGAGGCGCCACATGCGCGCGAAAGCCGGATTGAACAGCTGCGCGCGGCCATTGCTGCCGAACACCGCGACGGCTTCGCCGAGCGCATCGAGCGTCTCGCGCTGGACGCGGATCAGCCCGTCGAAGCGGCGTTCGAGATCGAGGCGTTCGGTGACGTCGTCATAGAGATAGGTGACGCCACCCTCGGGATTCGGCGTGGTGACGATGGAGAGCGCGCGGCCATCCGGCAGATACCAGACGTCCTTATGCGCTTCATTGGCGTGATAGGCCTCGTGCAGCTTGGTCTTCCAGGTGCGGAAGTTCGGCTGTTCCGGCAGTTTTCGCGCAGCACGGAGCCGGTCGAGCACGCTGGAATCGTCGGGATTGCCGTCGAGGAAATTGCGGTCGAGGTCCCACAGCCGGCGATAGGCGTCGTTGTAGAAAGCGAGCCGGCGCTGGCCGTCGAACACGGCGACACCGGAGGAGAGCTGGTCCAGCGTGCGGCGATGCGCTTCGGCCATGCGCTGCAGCGCGGCCTTGAGCGCGGCCGCTTCCGAAGCGTCGATGGCCATGCCGGCGCTGCCTGAACCGATGCGTGCGGCATGCACGTCGAAGATCCGGCGTTCGCCGGAAATCACGATCGGCACGCGTGCCGCGAAAGGCAGGTTGTCGTTCAGCGATTTCGCGAGATTCGCGCGATGGTCGCTGTCCAGCAGTTCGAGATTGCGGCCGATGGCGTCGGCAGTGTCGGTGGCGTCCGTCGCGTGGACGTAAGCGGCATTGGCGAAAGCCAGCTTGCCATCCGCATGGCGCGCCCAGATCGGATAGGGCGCCGCATTGGCGAAGCCGCGCAACGTGTCGCTCTCTTCGGTGAGTTCGCGATAGCGCAGCGTCATTTCCGCCAGTTCGCGGCGGAGGCCGGAGAGTTCGCGAATCCGCACGATGGCTTGCCCGCCGATGGCACGCCCCATCGCCTCGATGGCGCGGCCGGTGGTCGTCGTGAGATTGAGGACAAAGCCTTCGCCGGCATCGAGCAGCGCATCGACGGCGTGATCCATGCGCAGCGCCGGTTCCGGCGGCAGCCAGGTGCCGAAAGCAAGGATGCGCTGCGGCTGATGCGCCTGCGGATCCTGCGACATCATGATGGCGGTGTCGCCGGAGATTTCGGGACGGGTTTCGCCCGCAGCCCAGGAGATCAGCACCTGCGGCTCGGTGAACAGCAGCGCGCGAAAGCGATCGGCTTCGGCCTGCACGGCATGGAGTTCGTTGCGCAGCTTGGTCTCGGTGCGTGCCGCGCGCAGCCGGTTGCGCATCAGCAGGATCGCGCAGAGCACGGAGAAGCCGAGCACGGCGCCGCCGGTGGTGAGGGCTGCGATTTCCTGGCGGTCGAGATCGACGAGACCGGCCAACGTGAGTGGCGAGTCTTCGGCGGCGAGCGCGCGGGAGGCGAGTGCAACAGACGCACCGACGCCGACAAGCCCGTCACGCACCATGGCGGTGCATGAGAGCAAGGTCCGACGCATCATCGCGACCACGCCTGGCATTCTTTGCCCCAAAACCGCACGACTCCCCAGGCGGTCCCCGCACCACCTCAAACGAATCGGTGGAGGATATCTGCTTCGGGAGTCGCCGGGTAAGAGTCCAGACCGTGAACGTGAATCAGGGCGTTAAGAAAATGGCCGGCGTTTGAATCGAATTGCCGGGAGTGTGGCGAAAAGACTCGGTATGTCCGTAGCCCGGATGGAGCGAAGCGCAATCCGGGGACCGGCGTTTCAGCTATCTCTGCTGTCCCTGCATTACGCTTCGCTCCATGCAGGCTACGCCTCGGAGTTTCACCGCCCCGTCGATCCAAACCCGCCGCTGCCGCGCTCCGTCTCGCCGAGCGCGGTCACCACAACGAGTTCCGCCTGGCTCACAGGCGCAATCACCATCTGCGCGATTCTCTCTCCGCGCTTGATCGTGAAAGCTGCGCTGCCGTGATTGATCAGCAGCACCGCGATCTCGCCGCGATAATCCGCGTCGATCGTGCCGGGCGAATTCAGCACCGTGATGCCGTGCTTCGCCGCCAGCCCGGAACGCGGGCGCACCTGTGCCTCATGGCCCGGCGGCAACGCGATGCTCAGCGCGGTCGGTACCATCGCAATCTTGCCTGGCTCCAGAACCACCGGTGCGGAATCCGGTACCGCTGCGAGCAGGTCCATCCCCGCGGCATGCGCAGTCTGGTAGGCCGGCAGCGGCAGTCCCTCGCCATGGGGCAATTGCTGGACTTCGACTTTCACGGTGCTGCTCATGGTGTCTCTTTCGCGGTGGCAGAAGCGATGCGCGCGACAAGCGTCACCGCCACGTCCTCCTTGCTCATCGGCGCCCATGAATCAACGGCGATCTCACCGGTCGCCTTGTCGCGCGTCAGGAGATTCACGGTGTTGCTGTCGCCGCCCATGATGCCGGTGGCAGGGGAGACGTCATTGGCCACGATCCAGTCGCAGCCCTTGCGCTTGATCTTGGCCGTGGCGTTCTCGATCAGGTGTTCGGTCTCGGCGGCGAAGCCGATCACCAGCGGCGGCCGGTTCGATTCGCGCTTTGAAATCGTCGCGAGGATGTCGGGGTTTTCGGTGAGCTGCAGCGGCGGCATTGCCTCGCCCGTTTTCTTCTTGATCTTCTGTGCGCCTTCGCTGACGACGCGCCAGTCGGCGACAGCCGCTGCGAAGATCGCGATATCGACGGGGAGTGCCGCTTCCACCGCGCTCAACATGTCGCGCGCCGATTCCACATGTTTCACGTCCACGCCGCGCGGTTCATCGAGTTCGACCGGGCCTGAAACCAGAATCACGTCGGCCCCGGCAGCGCACGCCGCATCGGCAATCGCATAGCCCTGCTTGCCCGACGAGCGATTGGCGATGTAGCGCACCGGATCGATCGGCTCATGCGTCGGCCCCGCGGTGATGAGGATGCGTTTGCCCTTCAGCGGCTGCGGAATGGTTGGCCGCAGCAGCGCATTCGCCGCCTCGGCAATTTCGGTCGGCTCCGCCATGCGCCCGACACCGGCTTCATTGCGCTCCGCCATCTCGCCGGCATTCGGCCCGATCATGCGGATGCCATCGCGCTGCAGCTGCGCGACATTGCGCTTCGTGGCGGGATTGCCCCACATCAGCGGATTCATCGCCGGCGCGATCAGGATCGGCTTGTTCGATGCGAGAAGGATCGCAGACGCGAGATCATCCGCGTGCCCGTTCGCCATCTTGGCCATCAGGTCGGCGGTGGCTGGTGCCACGACGATGAGATCACATTCGCGCGCGAGGCGGATATGCCCGGCATCGAATTCGCTCTGCGGATCGAACAGGTCGGTATAGGCGCGCTCGTTGGACAGTGCGCTTGCGGCCAGGGCGGTGACGAATTTCTGCGCGCCCTGGGTCAGGACGACGCGGACATGGATGCCGCGCTCCTTCATCCGGCGGATCAGGTCGAGCGCTTTATAGGCCGCGATGCCGCCGCCGATGATCAGTGTGACCTTTGGCGGATTGCCTCCGTGCTGCCGCAAGATTTCGCGCGAAACGGGCGATCCGGGTGACGGTTCTTGCGGCAAACCAGCGGCCTCACGGTGGCCGCCTTGCGACGCTTCACGCAGAATGACCCGGACTTCGTCCTCCACGGACCGCCCGTTCCGGGCCGCCCGCAGCCGGATTTCGTCCCGGATGGCGTCGTCGAGATTGCGAATGGAGAGATTGGCCATGGCCGCCCCGCGCTATTTTGACGGCAATGCTAGCACAAAGTGCTAGCGATGCAATCAGCGGACGGTGAGCAGAATTCCGATGAAGGTCAGCGCAATCACCCAGATCCCGATGGTCCGCCAACGGGTCTGTCTGGCGCGGATTCTGCCAATGGCGGCAATGGTTTCGTCGTCGAGCCGGACGCCATTCCGGGTCATGGTTTCGAGCTGTTCCAGCACGGTCATCGCCCGCGTCGCCAGCATCGGCAGCCCCGAGGCCGCCTTGCCAAGTTCACCGGCACCGGCCAATGCGCCCTGAATCTTGCCCAGCGGCCCCAGATTGCGCTCGATCCATTCGCGCACCACGGGATCGGCGACCTTCCAGATGTCCAGTTTCGGATCGAACGTGCGGGCCACGCCCTCGACCACGACCATGGTTTTCTGCAGCAAAATCAATTCCGGCCGCGTCTGCATGTCGAACAGGCCGGTGACTTCCAGCAGCAAAGTCAACAACTTGGCCATGGAGATTTCTTCGGCGGTCCGATTATGAATCGGCTCGCCAATCGCCCGGATGGCCTGCGCGAAGTTCTCCACCGAGTGATGGCCGGGCACATAGCCGGCCTCGAAATGCACTTCGGCAACGCGACGATAATTGCGGGTGATGAAGCCGAGCAGGATTTCCGCGAGGAAGCGCCGCTCCTTCAGCCCGAGCCGGCCCATGATGCCGAAATCGACGGCGACGAGTCGCCCGTCGCTGCCGAGAAACAGATTTCCCGGATGCATGTCGGCATGGAAGAAGCCGTCGCGCAAAGCGTGGCGGAGGAAGCTCTGGATCACCTTGCGGCCGAGATCGGGGAGGTCGATATCGGCGGCGGCGAGGCGCGCATGATCGTTCAGCGCGATGCCGTCGATCCACTCCATCGTCAGCACATTGTGCGAGGTCCGATCCCAATCCACTTCGGGAACGCGGAAATCAGGATCGTTCTTCGTGTTCTCCGCCATTTCAGAGAGCGCGGCGGCCTCGAGCCGCAGGTCCATTTCCATCGCGACCGAACGCGACATCACGGTGATGATCTCGATCAGCCGGAGGCGACGTGCTTCGGCCGAATGCTCTTCGGCATTGCGCGCGACGAAAAAGAAATCACCGAGGTCGCGGCGGAATTGCGCGGACACGTTTGGACGCAGCACCTTGACGGCGACGGTCTTGCGGACGCCGTCCTTCACGATCTCCGCGCGATGCACCTGAGCGATGGACGCAGCAGCCACCGGCGGCGAGAAGCTCGCATAGAGCTGCGACATCGGCCGTTCCAGCGAGGCGGCGACGACGTGCTCGGCTTCGGTCAGCGAGAACGGTGGCAGGCGGTCCTGCAGATTCTCGAGATCGCGCGCCATCGCGACGCCGACGACGTCGGGGCGTGTCGCGAGAAACTGGCCGAGTTTCAGATAAGCTGGCCCCAAACGCGTGAGTGCGCGTGAGAGTTTTGGCCCGGTCTGCGCATTCTTGCGCTCGATCAGCCGCGCGATCTTCACGGCCAGCAGCGCCGGCGGCGGGATCAGCGCGGGATCGACGGCGCCGAAGACGCCCTCGCGCGCGAAAACGATGCCGGCGCGGGCCAGCCGCGTGATATGCGAAAGAGCAGAGATCACAAACGCCAGCCCGAATGCAGCGCGACGATGCCGCCGGAGAGCACTTCGTATTTCACGCGCGCGAAGCCGGCATCGCGGATCATGTCAGCAAAAACGGTGGGCTTCGGAAACTTGCGGATGGATTCGACGAGATACTGATAGGATTCAGAATCGCCGGTCACCGCCTTGCCCATGGGCGGGATCACCTTGAACGAGAACAGGTCGTAGATCTTGTCGAGACCAGGCACGTCGACGGTCGAGAATTCGAGGCAGAGGAAGCGGCTGCCGGGCTTCAGCACGCGATACGCTTCCTTCAGTGCGCGGTCGATGCGCGGCACATTGCGGATGCCGAAGGCGATCGTATAGGCGTCAAAGCTCTTGTCCTCGAAAGGCAGCTCCTCGGCATTGCCTTCGATGAAGGACACCTGATGTTCGAGATGCTGCTTGATGGCGCGCTCGCGGCCGACTTCCAGCATGCCCGTATTGATGTCGCAGACGGTGGCGGCGAAGCCGAGGCCCGAGGCCTTCGCCGCGCGGAAAGAGATGTCGCCGGTGCCGCCGGCCACGTCGAGCAGCGCAAAGGGAGCGTCCGAGCGCGGCGGGTTCAGCGTGTTGATCATCACGTCCTTCCAGACGCGATGCATGCCGCCGGACATCAGGTCGTTCATCAGGTCGTAGCGCTGGGCGACGCTGTGGAACACCTCGTTCACCAGCGTCTGCTTGTCCCCGACCGGAACGTCCCGATAGCCGAAATGCGTGGTTTCGCCCGGCTGATCCATGCTGCTCATCTCAAAAAACCTCGATTGCGGCGGACCATAGCCTGCCGGCGGCAAAGGGGCTATCACGTCAGCCCCTCAAGGTGAATGACCCATCTCATGCCCGAGCTCCCCGAAGTCGAAACCGTCCGACGCGGCCTGCAGCCGGCCATGGAAGGCGCCCGGATCGACCGTCTGGAGCTCCGCCGTGGCGACCTGCGGTTTCCGTTCCAGCCGGATTTTGCGCAGCGGTTGCAGGGGCGGGTAATCACCAGCCTTGGGCGCCGGGCCAAATATCTGCTCGCGGACCTCGATTCCGGCGACGTCCTGCTGATGCATCTCGGCATGTCCGGCTCGTTCCGCGTCGTCTCCGACGGGACCAATGAGATGCCCGGCGCATTCCATCATCCGCGCAGCGACGAACGCGCGCATGACCATGTGGTGTTCCACATGTCGTCGGGTCCGTCGGTGATCTACAACGATCCCCGCCGCTTCGGCTTCATGAAGATCTTTGCGCGCAGCGAGGCGGAGCAGGAGCCGTTCATCAAGGATATCGGTCCGGAGCCGCTCGGCAATGAATTCGACGCGGCGATGCTGGCGGCGGCGTGCCGCAACAAGAAGACAAGCCTGAAGGCGGCGCTGCTCGATCAGACCGTGGTTGCCGGTCTCGGCAATATTTATGTCTGCGAAGCCCTGTTCCGCTCGCATCTGTCGCCGCGTCGCCTCGCCGCGACGCTGTCGACCAAGAAGGGCGAGCCGACCGAGCGCGCCGTGCATCTGGTCGACGCCATTCATGACGTACTTAATCTTGCGATCAAGGCGGGTGGCTCATCACTGCGCGACCATCGCCAGACCTCGGGCGAACTCGGCTATTTCCAGCATTCTTTTCAGGTCTATGACCGCGAGGGCGAGAACTGCAAGACCGATGGCTGCGCGGGCACCGTGAAGCGCTTCGTGCAGAACGGGCGATCGACCTTCTGGTGCCCGAAGTGCCAGAAATAGTCGTCATTCCGAGCGTAGCGAAGCAATCCAGAAAGCAAGTTAAAGGAAGACTGGATTGCGTCGTGACGCTCGCAATGATGGTGTGAAAGGAGCTCTGGCAATGACCGACACGTCCAATCCTTCCGTCCGCTTCAATGACGGTGCTGCCTATGAGCGCATGATGGGCGTGTGGAGCAGGCTTGCCGGCGAGGTGTTTCTCGACTGGCTTGCGCCGAAGCAGGATCTCGCCTGGGTCGATGTCGGCTGCGGCAATGGTGCGTTCACGGAGCTGATCGTGCAGCGCTGTGCACCGCGGGCGGTGGATGGCGTCGATCCGTCCGACGGCCAGCTCGCTTATGCGCGCAAGCGGCCGGGCACGCAGATCGCCACCTATCATCAGGGCGATGCGATGGCGCTGCCGTTTGGCGATGACGCCTTCGATGCGGCGGTCATGGCGCTGGTGATCTTCTTCGTGCCGGAGCCGTCACGCGGCGTTGCCGAGATGGCGCGGGTGGTGAAGCCCGGCGGTCTGGTCGCTGCCTATGCGTGGGATATGGACGGCGGCGGCTTTCCACTCGAACCCGTGATGCGCGAGCTGCGGGCCATGGGCTTTGTGCCGCAGCCGCCACCCCATCCCGATGCGTCCCGGACAGAGAACCTGGTCGCGCTGTGGCAGGGCGCCGGGCTCGTGGATATCGACACGTGCCGGATTGATGTGACGCGCCGCTTCGAGAGCTTCGAAGACTTCTGGGCGGCTTCCACCTCCGGCTCCACGGTGAAACCGGCGGTGGCCTCGATGGCGCCGGATGTGCTGGCCGAGTTGCAGGAACGCGTGCGGGCGCATCTGACGGAGCAACCCGGCGGGGCAGTTAGTTACGACGCCTTTGCCAACGCCATCAAAGGGCGGATGCCGGCCTGATACCGGTCAATTCGTCAAATCGCCGGCAAAATTGCCTCAACTTAAACTGGTGTATAAATACCGAAGATAACCACGGCGCGGGCAAATGCTCGCCTGGCGGCCATTTTTATGATGGTTGCGAGGCACCGCAGGAGCCTCCCGTGTCCGTCGAAAAATTCCTCAGGCAACGCGCCGTCAATGTCGTGGTCGGTGGCCATTACACACTCTCGAACTGGCTCGATCCCGAGGGCAAGCCGCGCAGTTTTGCGTGCCGCACCAGCCGGGTGTCGCCATTCCGGATGATCGTGGACGTGCCGGTGATCGGCCGGGTCGGCGATCGGATCGGCACTTATTTCGGCGATTTCGGCAGGATGGAGGGCGAGATCAGCGACACCGTGTCGGGCAGCTTCCTGCTCGAACTGATGCTGACGCGCCCGCAGCGGCAAAGGATGTCGGACCAGCTCATCTGGCTGGAAAAGAAGCAGAAGGATCCCACTATCAAGGACGGCCGCAAGCAGGCGCGTATCGTGCCGGCCAGCCCGCATTCCATGCTGACTTTTGCCGACGGAGCGATGAAGAGCTGTTTTGTCATCGACATGTCGCCGTCCGGTGCGGCGGTGTCGGCGGATGTGCAGCCGGAGATCGGCACACCGCTGGCGGTCGGCGCGTGTGTCGGCCGGGTTGTGCGTCATCTCGATGGCGGTTTTGCCGTCAAATTCATCGAAGAGCAGGGCCGCGACGTGCTGGAGCGTCGCGTCATTCGCCCACTGCAGGCGCCCCGCATGCAGCGCATGGCGACATTGGAGCAGCGGATGGACAGGATGGAAGAGGCGTAAGCGATCGCAGGATCACTTGCGCACGCAGATCAGGCGCAGCACCGAGGCCTTGGCATCGCTGGCCTTGCCCGCCTCCGTTGAAACGCCATTCGCTTTCACGAAGTTGCGGACGACATCCGCGGGCGCCAGCACGGCCTGTGACGCTGCAGTTGCGGGGCCGGCGATCACGACCGGCTTCAATTGTGTGAGTCCAGCAAACGTGCCCTCGGTGTCAATGGCAGCGGCTCCGGCGAAGCCGATGCCGGGTGAGGGCGACAATGTCGTCTCATTACTCGTTCCTTGCGCGGTCGCAGCCTTGACGCTGCTCACGGCACCGCCGCCACCCTGGTTCTGCGGATCGGCAATGCCGATTAACGTGAGATCGGACTTGGCTGCGCCCGTGCCGAGCGGCAGTGGCCTGAGATCGCGTGTGCCATAGATGCGCAGCAAGGCGAGGTCGCGCGTCTTGTCCTCGGCGATCTTGTCGGCATTGCCGTGGCCGGCCACGGTGATGGACAGGCAGCCATCCACGGCCGGGCGATCGGTGACGATGGCGCCATCGGCGCTCACCACGATGCCCGATGCATATTCGACCTTTTTGCGCGGGGGCGGCGCTGCAGCCTGCGCGCTGGCGGGAAAGGCATCGAAGGCCGAGGACATCGCGATCACCACCGGCTCCATCGTGCCTTCGGTGGCCTGATCGTAAAGGATGGTGAGGATGCGGACCTCGTCGCCCTTCAACTGGCCGCGGACATAGAATTTCTTCTGGTTCTGCAGGCCGGACAGCACGAAGAAATCCGGCTTCACGGCGCTGTAGTCGAGCTTGCGGCCCGGCTGCTTGCGTTCGGCTTCGGCGAGTTTCGCCGATGTCAGCGCCTCCTCCCTGCGGCGGGTCAGCAGCACCTGGATCGTGCCGGTGGAGGATTGCCACTTGCTGCCGCCGGAATCGGAGATCTGTTGCGGCACCAGTTTGCCGGGAATGCCGAGCCTCGCGCCCGTCACCAGGTCCGTGACGATCTTCCAGCCGACGGTGTCGCGCGGCTTCTTCGCGGCAGCGGCGAGCAGGCCGCGTTCCTGCGGATTCAGCACGCCGGTCGGCTTGCCGCCATTGGTCTGCTGAAACGCCTTGATGCTGTTGACCATGCGGTCGGAGACCTCGCCATTGATGGCGCCGTTATAGTTCCCGGTCCAGGCGAGATCGGACTGGATCGACAGGCGCTCGGCCTGGGTCATGCTCTTGGCGGTGTCGGCAGGTGTCTGCACGGCCGGGCGCACTGGCACCGTGGCGACGGGTTTCGGCTTCAAAGGCGTGCTCGGGGCAGGGGCTTGCCCATGAGCGGCGGAGGCCAGCATCATCATCGCGGTTGCCGACAGCATCGATCTCATGACATGTCCCGTATGAAGCCTGCGATTGATTTCGCGGCAATTAAGCACATCTGCTGGGTCGGTGACAGCCACGACGAGGTTCAGGAATAAACGTCATTGCGAGGAGCGCAGCGACGAAGCAATCCAGGGCTACACGAAGAAGGACTGGATTGCTTCGCTGCGCTCGCAATGACGGCGGAGAGGACGGAGAAACAATGCTGAGCGGCGATGAACTCGAGCGCTATGCGCGCCACATCGTGTTGCGCGAAGTCGGCGGCCCCGGCCAGGCGAAGCTGCGCACGGCGAAGGTGCTGGTGATCGGCGCGGGTGGGCTTGGTGCGCCGGCGTTGATGTATCTCGCCGCGGCGGGCATTGGCACGCTGGGTGTGGTGGATGATGACGAGGTGTCGCTGTCGAACCTGCAGCGCCAGATCATTCATGCGACGCCCGATATCGGCGCGTTGAAAGTGGATAGCGCCGCGGCGAAAATCTACGCGCTCAATCCGCACGTGAACTTCGCCAAGCATGGTGAGCGGCTGACGGCCGCCAATGCGATGGCGCTGATCGGTGCCTACGATCTCGTGCTCGATGGCTCCGACAATTTCGCCACACGTTATCTGGTTTCAGACGCGTGCTATCTCGCCGGCAAGCCGCTGATCTCCGCTGCACTCGGCACCTTCGATGCGTCGCTGACGACGCTGCGGCCGCATGAGCGCAACGACAAGGGCGCGCTCAATCCAACCTATCGCTGCCTGTTTCCCGAAGCGCCGCCGCCGGGCACCGTGCCGAGCTGCCAGGAGGCCGGCGTGATGGGCGCGCTGGCCGGGATGATCGGCTCGATGATGGCGCTGGAAGCGATCCGCGAGATCGTTGGTTTTGGCGAGGGGCTGGTCGGGCGCCTGTTGATGATCGACGCCCGTTCGATGCGGTTCGAGACGCTGCGCTATGCGCGCGATCCCGCCAATCCGCTGAACGGCGATGCGCCGTCCATCACGGATCTGAGCGGTTATCGCTGAAGCGTTCAGCCACTCGCCGCGGCGACGAGCTTGCCATAGCGCTCGCTGTCGCTGCGCAGCTCGGCCTCGAAGGCGTCGGGCGTCGAACTGGTGATGCTGACGCCCTGTGCCGCATATTGCTGGACGAGAGCGGGGTCGGTGAGCACCTCGGCAAGATCGCGGGCGATCTGGCTCACGATCGGCTTTGGCGTCGCGCCTGCGGCCAGCATGCCGAACCAGCTGTCATAGGCAAAATCCGGCAATCCGGCCTCCGCGAAGGTCGGGACATCGGGGAGTTGCGGCAGGCGCGTCTTGCCTGTGACCGCCAGCGCGCGCAGCTTGCCGGATTGAATGAGATCACCGCCGACATTGAAGAAGGTGAAGGCCATGCTGGTGTCGCCGCGCATGACGCTGACCTGGGATTCCGGCTGTCCTCGATGCGGCACCAGCACCATCTTCGTGCCGGTCAGGCTCTTGAACAGTTCGGCGGCGATGCCGGTGGAGCTGCCGACGCCCGCCGAGCTGTAGCTGAGCCCGTCCGGCTTTGCTTTCGCGGCGGCGATGAATTCGGCCAACGTCTTGAACGGCGCGTCGGGCGGAACGATCAGGATCACCGCGGTGGTGGCGACGCGGCTGATGGCGGCGAAATCCTTGATCGGATCGAAACCGAGATTCTTGTTCACCACGCCGACCACGCTATGGCCGTTCGAGGTCAGCATGATCTGCGATCCGTCGGCGGGGCCCTTGGCGATGCTGCTGACGCCGGCGATGCCCGGCCGGTTCTCGACGATGACCTGCTGCTTCCACTTGGTGGCGAGCTTTTCGGCCACCGTGCGCGCAAGAATGTCGGTCATGCTGCCGCCCGAGAACGGCACCACGATGCGCACCATCTGGCTCGGATAGGTCTGTGCGGACGCATTGCTGCCGACCAGCGCCGCGGACGCGGCGAGGCCGGAGCCGATCATGAACTGTCGGCGATCCATTGGTTTCCTCCGTGTGAACGCAAGTGCCGGGCTTTCAGCCTCTGGCGGTGTTGGGCAGTGGCATTGCGAGCAGCACCACGGCCGGCTTGTTCGTCTCGTTGCGCAGCGCGCGGATTTCATTCGGCGCGATGCGGCAGGAATCCCAGGAGTTCAAAGTGGCGGTGCCGTCCGGCGTCTCGAAGGTCACTTCGCCGTGTAGCACCACATAGAATTTCTCTTCCGGAGATGCGGATGGCGTGATGCCGCCGCCGGGCAGGATCTGGCTCATGCCGAGCCACATCACATCGCTCGGCCCGGCCTCGCGGCCCTGCAGGCGGAACATCCGCATGTCGGTGTGGCCAGGCGCCTCGTAACGCGGTGCGTCGCTCAGGCGGACGACATGCATGGCTTCACCCTCCGGGCTGGAAGACGACGCGATCACGCGACGAGCCGAGCACGGCAGCATAGGCTTCGGCCGCGCGGGTCAGCGGATAGATCGCGTTTGTTTCGATCGGGAACGGCTTGAGCGCGCCGGACGCGAAGCCCGGCACGAGATCGCGCAGCACGTCGGCGCTCGCCGTGGAGGATAGCGCAAGCGTGTCGATGCCGACATAGGTGTGCCGGCCGCGATAGAAGGCGAAGATGTCGAAGGCGACCGGCTGCTTCACCGAGGCGATGAAAATCTGCCGGCCGAGCAGCGCGAGCGATTTTGTGCCAGCTTCGTAATAGGGCTCGCCCACGGTGTTGTAGACGATATCGGCGCCCTTGCCGTCCGTGAGTTCGCGCACGGTGGCAGCGACATCGCTGCGGCTGGAATCGATCACGGTGATGTCGCCATGGACATGGCCGACATAGGGCTCGTGCTTGCGCACCACGCCGATTACGCGGGCGCCCTGCCATGACGCGATTTGTGTGGCGGCCTGGCCGACCTTGCCGTTGAGGCCGAGGATCAAAACGGTCTCGCCGGGTTTCGGCATGCCGGCGCGGCGAAAACCTTCCTGCGCGGTGACGAAGGGCACGCCGATGCCGGCAGCCTCGAGGAGGCTGATATTGGCAGGCTTCTCGACCAGCGCATCGGCTTCGACAACGAGATGTGTCGCATGGGTGCCGTCGCGGCGGATGCCGAGATCGCCGGAGGAGCCGAACACCTCCTTGCCGAGAAGCGCATCCGGCCCCTCGATGACGACGCCGGCGAAATCGCGGCCGGGTGTCCGCGGGAAGATCGCATAGGGCATCATCCCGATTGCCGCTTTCGCATCCGACGGATTGACGGCGGCCGCCTTGATCTCGATGAGCGCGTCACCGTCCTTCACGCGCTTGAGCGCGTGGTGTTCGATCGCCGGCGCGATGCGCTCGATCTGTTCGACCTTGGCGTTGAGGCGCAGGCAGGTGGCCGTGGTCATGATGTCCTCACAAAGCCCGTCCGCCATCGACGACGATCAGCGAGCCGGTGGAATAGGTCAGATGGGTGGCGCAGGCGGCGATAGCACGGCCGACATCCTCGGCCGTGGCGACGCGCTTGAGCGGAATGGTCGGCGCCACCTCCTCCAGTGCTGCGGCATCGCGGCCGGGCACGAAATCGGTGGCGACGACGCCGGGAGAGACCGACATCACGCGAACCTCCGGCGCCAGCGCGCGGGCCAGCGATTTGGTCATCGTGTCGATGCCGGCCTTGATGGCGGCGTAAGCGAGATTCGAGCCGACGCCGCTGAGGCTGGCGATCGAGGAGACGCTGACGATCAGTCCATCGCCGGACGCCTTGAGCATCGGCGCGAAGGCACGGATGGCGGCAAACTGTCCGCGCCAGTTCACCTTGAACATGTCGTCGATGAAATCATCGGTGAGCGCATCGAGATCACCGATCGGAATCGGTTTTGTGTAGCCGGCGGTGTTGACGAGGATGTCGCAACGGCCGAAGGCACGCTGCACGTCGCTTGCGAGTTCGGTGAGTGTCGCAGTGTCCTCGACGACAGCTCGACGGGCGATGTGGCCGTTGCCGGGAAGCTTCGCCAGCAGCGCATTCGCGGCGGCTTCGCCGGAGCGCCACGTCACGACGACGGTGGCGCCCTCTGCTGCGAGCATCTGTGCCGCCGCGGCGCCGATGCCGCCGGAGCCGCCGACGATCACAGCAATCTTGCCTGCGAGTGGCTGTGTCATCGATCGCTCACTTGATGGGAGGATGCGGGAGCGTGGCTTCGCCGGGCTCCATCACGAATGTGTAGTTGAGGCTGAACCAATCGCCGCTGACATCGGGCGCCGGTGGCGATCCCTCGCCCTTGCGGAAGTCGCCGATCAGCGCGCGCGTCACGCCGAACACGACGTCGCTCTCCAGATGCTCGTCATGATCGACAAAGACCTGGGTGATCAGCGTCTTGAAGCCGGGCTTGTAGGCGAGGACATGCAGATGCGCGGGCCGATAGGGATGGCGGCGCTGGGCTGCCAGCATTTCGCCGGTCGGGCCGTGGGTTGGCACCGGATAGCCGGCCGGTTTGACGGAGCGGAAACTGAAGCGGCCGTTTGCATCGGTCTCGAACACGCCGCGCAGGTTCATGTCGGCCTGCCCGTCGTCCTGGTTCTCATACATGCCGGTCGGCGACGCCTGCCAGATATCGACGCGGGCACCTGCGATCGGCGCGCCGTGGGCGTCGCGGATGTTGCAATCAACAAAGAGCGGTGGCCCGGGCGTTGGCGAGCGGACGATGGACGCGCCGTTCTCCATGTCAGGGGCATTGGCGCGCCAGAACGGTCCGAGCAGGGCTGCGGCGGTCTCGCTGGCGCCGTCCTGTCCGTTGTTCAGCAGGCAGACCAGGGTGGAAAGGCCAACGGCATCGCTGAACAGCACGGCCTCGTTATGGGTGTCGTTGGTGGCCTGGCCGATCCGGTTGAGGAAATCGATGGCGAATTCGAACTCGGCCTCGGTGAGCCGGACGTCGCGGGCGAAAGCATGGAGGTGGCGCACGAAGGACGCCATGACCGTGCGCAAACGGTCATCCGGCGCATGGCTCATGGCGTCGACAACGACGTCGGTCACGTCCTGCTGACGTGTGATGATCATTGGCGTCCTCCCGGTCGATCGGCTCTGGCATCTCGTCGCGCAACGCGGACGGCGCTGATTGCGCAATCGATTGCATGGACGTTAGTGCAATCGTTTGCGCGCGTCAAGACGACCGTTTAGAATGCCGGCATGGCTGCAGTAGTGACAATCAAGGACGTGGCGCGGGAGGTGGGGGTGCATCCCTCCACGGTGTCGCGTGCGCTCGATCCGGCGCGTCGCGAGCGGCTGGGCGAGCCCGTCGTGCGCCGGGTACTGGAAGCGGCCGAGCGGCTCGGCTACCGGCCGGATGTGGCCGCCGCGAGCCTCCGGAGTGGCCGATCCAGGCTCATCGGCATCGTCGTTCCCGACATCGCCAATCCCGTCTTCTCACCGATCATCAGCGGGCTCGAACGCGCCTTGTCGGCGCGGGGCTATGCGCTGATCGTCGCCGACCAGCGGCCGGACCGCACCGGCGGCAACGACCTCGTGCAGATGCTGATCGCCCGCCGGGTCGATGGCCTCGTGCTCGCCAATGTCGCCCTGAAGGACGATGCGGTCGAGCGCTGCCTGAAGGCACAGATTCCGGTCGTGCTGGTCAATCGCGCCGAGGGCGAGTCGCGGGTGCCGTCGGTGGTGTCCGACGACATGGCGGGAATGATGCTGGCGGTGGAGCACCTGATTGCATCCGGCCATCGCAACATCGTGCATGTGGCGGGGCCGCAGTCGTTGTCGACGGGGATGCTGCGTCGTCGTGGTTTCGTCGCGGCGATGCGTGCCGCAGGTCTCGATTCCGATGTCGACGATATCGAGGAAGCCGCCGCCTTCACCCGCGAGGCGGGATTGCCTGCCGCACGGGAGCTGCTGGTGCGGCGGCCGGATGCCACGGCGGTGGTCGCGGCCAATGACCTGCTGGCGCTGGGCGTCTACGAGGCGCTGCGCGAACAGGGGCGGCGCTGCCCGGAGGATGTCTCTGTGATCGGCCATAACGACATGCCGCTGGTCGATCTCGTCAATCCGCCGCTGTCCACGGTCCGCATCAGCCATCACGAGATGGGCGAGCGGACCGGGGAGTTGCTGCTCGATCTGATCACCGGCACCCATCAGGGCGCGTTGCAGATCGTGACCTCGCCTGTGCTGGTGGCGCGCGCATCGACGCGGCCACTGGAGGGCTGAGGGCTTACGCTTTTTCGCTGTCCATGTGCACGAGTTGGTCTTCCGGATAGCGGCTGCCAGCGGCGCTGTCCGCCGGAATCGCCTGCTCCAACGCAGCAAGATGGGCCGGTGTCAGCTGCACATTCAGCGCACCCAGCGCTTCGCTGAGACGATCGCGGCGGCGGGCGCCGACCAGCGGGACGATGTCGTTGCCCTGCGCGGCAACCCACGCGATGGCAACTTGCGCCACCGAAGCGCCGAGTTCGTCAGCAATGGCGCGCAGTCTCTCCACCAGTGCCAGATTGTGATCGATATTCGCCGCCGAAAAGCGCGGGCTGATGGCGCGATAATCCTGCGTGCCCTGGGTCTTGCTCCAATGGCCAGAGATGAGCCCGCGCGACAGCACGCCATAGGCGGTGATGCCGATGCCGAGTTCGCGGCAGGTGGGCAGGATGCTCTGTTCGATGCCGCGCGAGATCAGCGAATATTCGATCTGCAGATCGGCGATCGGATGCACACGGGCGGCACGGCGGATGGTGTCGGCACCGACTTCGGACAGGCCGATATGTTTGACATGGCCGGCCTTGATGAGGTCGGCGATGGCGCCGATCGTGTCCTCGATGGGCACACTGGGGTCGAGCCGGGCGGGGCGATAGATGTCGATGGCGTCGACATTCAGCCGTTTCAACGAATAGGTGACGAAATTCTTCACCGCCACGGGGCGCGAATCGTAGCCGTTCCAGGCCATGTCGGGGCCGCGCAGGGCGCCGAATTTCACCGAGATCTGTGCCTTGTCACGCCGGGGATGGCCGCGCAGGGCTTCGGCGATCAGCATCTCGTTATGGCCCATGCCGTAGAAGTCGCCGGTGTCGAGCAAGGTGATGCCGGCATCCAGCGCAGCATGGATGGTGGCAACGCTCTCGTCGCGGTCGGCGGGGCCGTAGAAGTCCGACATGCCCATGCAGCCGAGGCCGAGAGCCGATGTGTTTGGGCCGGTCTTTCCGAGTGTGCGGGTGTCCATGGGAATGCTCCGTGGCTGTCGATGGCGGTCCATGCCGCCGATGCCGAGCGATATGCACCTGCGCTCGCTGCGCGATAAGCTGGACAATCCTGAAAGGGTTGTTCACTCTGACGAACAATGAGCGATCTCGACCTCCGCGACCTTTCAGCGTTCCTCGCCGTTGCCCGCACAAAAAACTTTCGCCGGGCGGCGGTGGAGCTGCAGGTGTCGGTTTCCGGCCTGAGCCAGCGGCTCCGCGACCTGGAAGAGCGCCTGGGTGTGCGATTGCTGCACCGCACAACGCGAAGCGTCGGCTTGACTGAAGCCGGGGAATTGCTGCGCACAAAAGTCGCTCCGGCCATGGAAGATGTCGATGCTGCGCTGCAGCAAATCCGGGGCTTCGGCGCCGCGCCGTCTGGCCGGTTGCGGATCAATGCCCCGGCGCCGGCGGTGGATCTGGTCCTAGCCCCGATGGTGACGCCGTTCCTGCAGCGTTATCCGGATATCCAGATTGAAATCATTGCAGAAACGACGCTGATCGACATTGTCGCCGAAGGTTTCGACGCGGGCATCCGGTATGGCGAACATCTTGCCCAAGACATGATCGCGATCTCGCTAGGGCCGCCGGAGCGCTACGCCGTGGTCGCGTCGCCGCAATATGTTGCGCAACATGGGCGCCCCACCGTGCCGCAGGATTTGCTGCAGCATTGCTGCATCAGAACCCGTTTCTCATCAGGTGCCCTGCTGGACTGGGAGTTTGAGCAGGACGGCCGCGAGGTTCGGGTGGCGCCGGAGCCGGCCCTGATCGCCAGCTATTCGCGGCTCGGCATCGAGGCGGCGCAACGCGGCCTGGGCTTCTTCATGACATTCGAAGGTTATGTCCGGGACGCGGTGGCGGCCGGGAAGCTGGTCAGCGTGCTGGACGACTGGCTGCCGCCATTTCCGGGGCCGTTCCTTTATTATCCCAGCCGCAGGCAGCCGCCGCCGGCTCTGGCGGCCTTTGTCGCCTTTGTCGGGGAATGGCGTCGCGTAGCCCGGGTGGAGCAAAGCGTAACCCGGGAATAGGAGTATGAGGGCGCGCCGGTCCCCGGATTGCGCTGCGCTCCATCCGGGCTACAGGCTGCGGCGGAGCCTAATTAGGGATTTCCGAGGTCGGTTCGCGGGTCTGCCAGAAGGTCAGCACGCGCTGGGCGGTGGCCGGCACCAGGCGCTCGAAGTTCTGCCGGGCTTCCTCGACGTCATGGGCTGCCGGCGAGCGGCCGGGGCCGACGCGGAGCGCAATCAGTGCGCGGACCGTGGCCCAGGAAATGCCGATCGACTTGCCGAGGATCAGCATCGGATCGTCGCGGTCGCCCTTCAGGAGCTGGTCGATGGTGGCGATGCGGACACCGGACATGGCGGCGAGTGCCGCCGCCGTCTCCTCATATTGATGCGCGCGGGCGAAGCGCAGCAGGGCGCCTTCGTTCAGCTCGGCGCTGGTCTGCAGCTTGCGCACGCTGCGCTCGGCACTGGCGAAATCGCGCGTCAATCCGAGATGTTGCTGCGTGCCGGAGATGTCCTGCATGGCACGGTTGATGGCCGCGCGCAGTTCCGGCGCAGCGGCATCGAACAGGCGGCGCCGGACGACCTCGACCGAATGCGCCAGCAGATATTTGAGCTGTTCCGTGGACAGGTCATCGCGCTGGCCAACCGTGACGGCCAGCACGCCGTCGTCGCCGGCACGGCGGATCAGGCCGTGATAGCCGAGCTGCGAAAACACCGCACCGGCATTGCCGGCGACCCGGCGGATCACCTCGCGGTCGCCGCGGCGGATGATCACATCGGTCAGGCGCGGGCCGAGGGTCGGCCGATCGGAAATGGCAAGCAGATGCGGCTGGCTCTTGGCCTTGGCGATATCGAGCAAGGTCGGCTCGTCGATCTGCGGCGAGCGGCGCAACAGCGGGCCGGCGATCAGGATCTCGTCGTCGCGCACCAGCATGGAAATCAGCTGCGGCGGCGCATTGACCAGCTCGGCGAGCCGTTCGGCCAATGCACGGCGTGCCTCGACCCCGGTCTGCGGCACCAGGCTGGTCAGGATGCTGTCGAACAGGTCCACATGAGACGGCTGGAACCGGGAGGCGCCCTGTAGAAACAGGTCGGCGATCTTCCGGACCGCCTCGCCACGGCGTGCGGGATCGCCGTTACGGACGATTTCCTCAAGCCCTGGAATGAGGGATTTGGCCTCTGCCATCAAGATTACTCAACTACGCCACCACAAAGGCCCGCATAGCCTAATGGGGCTTCATGAAGGAAGGGTTAGTCCGGAAAGGCATAGATGCCAGAGTTTACAGTGACTTAACACGGGCAGGGTTCCGGTGCGAGCTGCATCGCGTCGAATCCCGCCCTTGCCGTCCTGCCGAAAAAGGTCTATATCGGCCGCAACTTACAGTTCTCATACGATCCGTTTGAGAGTGGGGCCCCCGGGGACCCGCTCTTTTTTATTACCTGAACCGACCCCAACCTGGACCGCTGCTGCCCGATGACCGACCCGATCGAACCCACCATGGATGATGCCGAGCTGCTCGCCGAGCCGCGTCTGGTCGTCGAGCCGGGTGCCGGCGCGCGCGTGGCGGCCATTGCGACGCCGGTGCTCGAAGGCATGGGCTATCGGCTGGTGCGCATCAAGATTTCGGCCGAGGCCGGCTGCACCGTGCAGATCATGGCCGAGCGGCCCGACGGTTCGATGCAGGTCGAGGATTGCGAGGCGATTTCGAATGCGCTGTCGCCGGTGCTCGATATCGAGGATCCGATCCAGCGCGCCTATCGCCTCGAAATTTCCTCGCCGGGCATCGATCGCCCGCTGGTGCGCCGTTCGGATTTCCTGCGCTTTCAGGGTCATCTCGTGAAGGTCGACATGGCGGTTGCTGTCGGCGGCCGCAAGCGCTTCCGCGGCTGGATCAGCGCCGTCGAGGGCGGCGAGGTCCTGATCGATCGCGAAGGCGCGCGTGATGGGGAAGATCCGATCACGCGGTTGCCGATGGAAGATATCGGCAGCGCCAATCTCGTGCTGACCGACGAGTTGGTTGCCGAGTCCATGCGTCGCGGCAAGCATGCCGAGGAAGATCTCAAGCGCGAGCTTGGTCTGGCGCCGCCGCCGGCGCCGCATGCCAAGCGCAGCGATCCGAAGAAGAGTTTTGCGCCGAAGCCGAAAGGCAAGGCTGCGAAAGCCGCCAAGAAGCCGCCGCCGAAAAACACCAAGGCCCACCGCCTCGCCGCAGATGCCAAGCGCCGCGGCGATATCGATTGACCCGAAGGAGACTGAGCCATGGCCGCTATCAGCGCCAACCGACTTGAACTCTTGCAGATCGCCGACGCCGTTGCCCGCGAGAAAACCATCGACCGCGGCATCGTCATCTCGGCGATGGAAGAGGCGATCGCCAAGGCGGCGCGCGCGCGTTACGGCTCGGAAACCGATGTTCACGCCGAGATCCATCCGAAGACCGGCCAGCTCTCGCTGACCCGCCATATGTTGGTGGTCGAGGATGTCGAGAACGCGTCGAACCAGATTTC